>Ga0214921_10000380_pt1 | contig 84717 bp, 90 predicted proteins | sample LL1505_MetaG_FD_177992 | JGI IMG/M metagenome (GOLD analysis project Ga0214921, IMG submission 177992) | Freshwater microbial communities from Lake Lanier, Atlanta, Georgia, United States - LL-1505 | ecosystem: Environmental > Aquatic > Freshwater > Lake | place: USA: Georgia | collected... | reverse complement strand
CTGAGGGCAGATTCTCACGCGTTACTCACCCGTCCGCCACTAACCCGAAGGTTCGTTCGACTTGCATGTGTTAAGCACGCCGCCAGCGTTCATCCTGAGCCAGGATCAAACTCTCCGTTGTAAACACCCCCTATTGAATGGATCAGAACAATAAGAACAATAAATACTTAACAGCTACAATAAATCATAACTACTAAATAATATTGAACTTATTAGCTTTGATTTTTTCTCAAAGTGCTTAGCTCGACCCGCAACACTATTTCAGTTACAGTTCATAAGCTCTCTTCCTCTCGGAAGGTTCAGAAAAGTGCTATGTGTCGATTACACTCCTCAGTGCAATCCACAGCTCTCCGTGGAACTCAGTTCCGGTGCGTCCACTACCCAGCTTTACCTCAACTCGCAGTCGTGAGAACCACAAATTGATCCTTAGATAGCTTTCGCTTGTTTCTTTTTGACGGGACCTCACACCTTTGTCGCATATCCGTTTCAATCCCACGCCAGTTTTTGCTCTATTTCAAGTAGCAAAAATCAGCTTGCGATAGAAACGCGACAAAAGCGTCGGTTCCTTAAGCTTTTCGGTTGTCCAGGTGCGTCGCCCTTCGGCGACTTGTGAACAGTAACACGGGGCCGGGCGAACCGAGCTCCGAGAACTGCGCACCAATGAATCATATCCCACAGGAAGGCACTGTCAACAGGAAAGTGGCACATGCCACTTGAGAAGGGGGCATCGGTGGTTCGGGGAACCAGATTTAACAAGTGGCCGCGTTGCCCAGAATCGATCTGCTCGCCATAAATGATGGGAGCTCTTTTGATTTGCTTTCGTGAAATTCTTCTGTTGCTTCGACCAAGAAGGCACCCTCATCGCCCGTTGCCAAACCATGGCAGACGTGGAGGTTTTGAAGAGCCTGGGCCGCCCCGTGGCAAAAGTTGTGGAAATGGAACCCGGAGAGGCCGTGGTTTGCCGTGTAACCGACACCCCGGCCTCCTACAACGAGGATGTTTGAAGCAGAAACTGCTTCAGTCGTCGTAGATGCGGCACTCAGCGGCTTCGGGATTGTTCTCGCAATACATCTCTAAGGATGTGGGGTCGTGGTCGTCTTCTGGATGGTGATCTTTGAATTCCTTTAGGGATTCCAGCTCTTCCTCCAAGTGACGCACCATTGCTTCGTCTCCCTTGGCGCGAGCTTCAGCAATTTTGTCTTGGTCCTTGGCGATGTGCTCGTCGATGGACTTCATGATTTGGTTGGTCCTCAGCAAAGCCAAGGTTATCCACTGATTCCCTTCCTGGCGCATTAAAAGGGGGCAACGAAGCATTCCGCTGTGCGCAAGCCCACACATGACCTGCCCTGGGGTGGCCGAATCCCATAGCAGTTGTTGTGAATAGTGAAACCGTTGCTGTTGCCAATGCTCAAGGTGTTAATTCCCAAAGAAATGGGAGCTGAAACAAGGGTGGCTGGAAGCCCAGACACAGTTAGGGCCCTGGCCAAACGCCAACTGGTGTGCGTTGTGGAAAAAGGTGCTGGCACTGCCTCAGGTTTTTCTGATGAGCAATACAGCGCCGCGGGGGCCGAATTGGCTTCCCCCCAAGACAGCGCTGTTTGGGCAGAAGCAAACCTGCTACTAACCGTTGGGCCCCTGCAATTGGAGCAACCCAAGCTTTCAGCGGGAGCCTTAGTGGTGGGTCAGTTAGCTCCCCACGGCAATGAAAATCTGCTGCAGCTCCTGCAAGGCCAAAAGCTGTCTGCCATCTCCCTAGAACTGCTGCCCCGCATTAGCAGGGCCCAAAGCATGGATGTGCTTTCATCCCAAGCCAATATCGCTGGCTACAAGGCGGTGTTGCTGGCGGCCGCGGCCTTGGATCGATATATGCCGATGCTGATGACAGCAGCCGGCACCGTGCAACCTGCCAAGGTTTTGGTAATCGGTGCCGGTGTTGCCGGTTTGCAGGCGGTAGCTACGGCCAGGCGGCTTGGCGCAGTGGTGAAGGTGAGTGATGTGCGCCCCGCGGCGAGGGAGCAGGTGGAATCCCTAGGTGCTCGTTTCATTGAACCGCCAGTGCAAGGGGTGCCTGGTGAGCAGGGCGGATATGCCAAAGAGGCAACGGCAGCTTTTCTTGAAGCTCAACGCCAGGGTTTAGCCGAACAACTTACAGATATAGACATGGTTATTTGCACGGCCCAGGTGCCTGGCAGGCCAGCACCTCTTCTCCTAACCAAGGAGATCACCGAACTACTGCGCCCTGGCGCAGTAGTGGTGGACCTCGCCGTGGCCCAAGGTGGAAATTGTGAATTGAGCCAAGTGGGAGAAAACATCAACCACAAAGGCGTTTTAGTAATAGGTGCTGATCGCTTACCGGCTACGGTTCCCCACCACGCCAGCAGCCTCTATGCCCGCAATGTGGCAGCGCTATTGGAAGTGGTTATCTCAAAAACAGGGGAACTAAACCTCGATCCCGAGGATCCTCTGCTCGATCCATGCCTAGTGAGCCTTGCGGGGGCGCTGCGTCGCACCGATTTAGTACCCAACTGGAAACAAGAAGAAGGAGTAAAACCATGAACAACGCCCTTTCATTGAATGAAGCCCTCTGGGTGCTGCTGCTGGGCAGCCTTTTGGGGCTTGAACTGATCGGCAAGGTGCCCCCCACCCTGCATACCCCCTTGATGAGCGGCGCAAATGCCATTAGCGGCATCACCCTGCTGGCCTCAATAGTTCTGATCGCAGAGGCGCCAACCCCCTTGCTGCAAGCAATGGGTGCCGTGAGCCTCGCCTTTGCCTTGTTCAACGTGGTTGGTGGATTTTTAGTAACCGACCGAATGCTTGCCATGTTCCGCCGTCGCAACGACCAATGATCAACATCAACTCCTTCAACGATCTGAGCTGGTTGCCCCTAACCCATGCTCCCCTTGATCTGGCGGCGGTTTTGCTTCTTGCCCTTGGCATTAAGGGGCTGGGCAAGGTGCGTTCCGCCCGCGCTGCCAATCGCTTAGCGGCCCTAGCCCTTGCCATTGCCGTGCTGGGATTATTACTCCAGCAGGGCCTACAGGGTTGGCCCTGGCTTTTAGCCGGTGCTGTTGCTGGAAGCCTGCTTGGGGTTTTGGTTGCCCAAAAAGCTGCCATGACAGCCATGCCGCAACTGGTGGCACTTTTCAATGGTTGCGGTGGTATGGCCTCATTGCTGGTGGCTTTAGCCGCTGCTGCCTTACCAACTCAAACCGGGTTGTTAGCCCTGGTTTCGATCGTTGTTTCCGTGCTGGTGGGGGGAATCACATTTAGTGGCTCCCTGGTGGCAATGGCAAAACTGCAGGAATGGCTGCAAACCCCCGCCTGGATGTTGCAACCAGCAAGGCACTGGGTTAATGGCCTAACTGCCGCCAGCGCCCTCGCTTTGGGTTGGTGGGTTTGCAGCGGCCACTCAATTGCCCTGCTTCCGCTTGCCCTGCTCTCCCTACTGCTGGGGGTGGGCCTCACCCTGCCGATCGGTGGTGCTGATATGCCCGTGGTCATATCCCTTTTGAACTCCTACTCAGGGGTGGCTGCAGCAGCAGCCGGTTTTGTTGTGGGCAGTGAGCTTTTGATCGTGGCGGGAGCCATGGTGGGCACCGCTGGTTTGATCCTCACCCAAGTGATGTGCAATGCCATGAATCGCTCGCTTACAAGTGTTTTATTTGGCGGTGCCCTTGGTGGTGCAAGCGCCACCAGTGCCGACCAAGGCGAATACAGCGGCGTTACCTCCTGCAGCCCTGAGGAATGTGCCATGACCCTGGAGCAAGCTCAAAGGGTTGTTTTTGTGCCTGGTTATGGCCTTGCCGTAGCTCAAGCTCAGCACAGCCTCAAAGAAGTGGCCCAACTGCTGGAGCGCCATGGCGTGGAGGTGAGTTATGCAATCCATCCAGTGGCGGGAAGAATGCCTGGCCACATGAATGTGCTGCTCGCTGAAGCCGATGTGCCCTACGACCAGCTAATTGAGATGGAGGCCATCAACCCTGATTTCCCCCGCACCGATGTGGTGATCGTGCTGGGGGCCAACGATGTAGTGAATCCGCAAGCACGCACTGATGCTTCAAGCCCCCTATTTGGCATGCCGGTGCTGCATGTGGAGGAGGCTGCCACGGTGTTTGTTGTTAAACGCAGCCTTGGCGCTGGCTATGCCGGCATTCGCAACAGTTTGTTTGAGTGCCCCAACACCTCAATGATTTTTGGGGATGCGAAACAGGTGCTCAATGGCTTGGCCCAAGAACTGCGCGAATTGGGAGTGGGCAAAACAACTAAAGACCTGGCCAAAGTGGCTTAATTCCTCTGATTTTGATGCCCGTGGCTCCGATCCCTTCAGCTGCACGGGTTTTGCTCGTGGCTGGCACCCATGGCAATGAACCCAATGCCCCCTGGTTGCATCACCACTGGCAGCAATATCCAGAGGAACTGCAAAAACAAGGCCTTGAGGTGATCACCTTGGTGGGCAATCCCACGGCCTTGGCACAAAACCGCAGATATATCGATCGCGATTTAAACCGTAGTTTCCGCGGCGACCTACTCCAAAACGCAACAAACCAGGAATGGGAATTGCAAAGAGCTAGGCAGATCCTCTCTTTGTATGGGCCAGAAGGAAACACACCCACGCCAGTGTTGATCGATCTGCACAGCACCACGGCAGCCATGGGTGCCTGCCTGGTTATCTATGGGGAGAGGCCTGCGGATTTAGCCCTAGCGGCAGCCTGCCAAAGCGCTTTGGGGCTACCTATTTACCTGCATGGCTCCGATGCAAAACAAGACGGTTTTATGGTTAAAGCTTGGCCTTGCGGCTTGGTTTTAGAGGTGGGGCCGGTAGCCCAAGGGGTGTTGTGCCCAAAGATCTGCGCCCAAACCCGCCTTGGTGTTAACAGCCTGCTGGAGGTGCTTGCCAAAGCCAAGCTTGGCAACTTGAAATTACCCAAATTCCTTTGGGTGCACCGTCATCTGGGCAGTGTTGATCTACCAAGGGATGGGGCGGGGGTTCCAACGGCTTGCCTTCATCCCAAACGTTTAGAGGGCGATTGGCGCCCAATTAAAAACGGTGATCCGCTTTTCCTTAAACCAAACGGAACTGTGGATTTATTTGAAACGGATCAAACCGCACCACTTTTTACTGTTTTTAGCAACGAAGCGGCTTACCAGGAGAAGCACATCGCCCTAAGCCTCACCCGCCGAGAAAGGCTTAACTGCGATCAAAACTGGGCTAAGGCTCTTATGGCTTTGCTGCAGGGGTAAGAATTTTGTTAACTGGGGTGCCAATAACCTCCCTGCCGCTGGGATCTACCAACACCTCAGTGAGGGTGGTGGGGGGTTGATTTAGTTGCTGCCAGGCGGGGCCACCACCTTCGAAACGAAAAAGGAAACCCTTGCCATCGCTTTTAACTAAGCAAGGGGTGCCGCCAATAACAAACATGCAGGCCGCAGGCCTGTATTTCACAAGGCCACCATTTAGCTTCACCGCCGTATTACGAGCCAAATTTGCAGCCCTTTGCTGGGCATTATCAATACCGGCTTGGCTGAAAGCTGGCCCCGCAGCCAGCATTGCTAGGGAGCCAAACAGCAAAGCCGCGGAGGAGCGAAGCAACACAGTTTAAAAAATCTCTGAATTAAATCTAAGCGCTTCCTGACCATTAAATCCTTAAGAAGCTGGCAACATCCGCTCGAAAAACCGTTCTGTGTGCTCGAGGATCTGCCCCTTAATCAGCTCACTGCGAAAACCATGGCCCTCAGCCTCCAAGAAAACCACCTCAACGGTTTGTCCTTGCTGACGTAAGGCATTCACCATTGCCTCTGTTTGCTGGGGTGGAACAACACGATCCTGCAAACCTTGAAAAAAGAGCACCGGTTTGGTTAGTGCCGCCGCTCCAGGCCAGCGCCAGGGACCAATCAGCCGCTCGATGTAACCCGACTCAAAACGATGGGTTTGATTTTGTAATGCCTCCACATCGGCCACGGCATACCTGCAAACGCCGGCCTTAAAAACCGGCTCCCTTACCAGAGCCGCCAGGGTGGTGAAACCGCCAGCACTGCCGCCTTCAATGGCAATGCGGGCAGGATCAGCAGCACCACTGGCAATTAAAGCTTTTGCGGCTGCCGCGCAATCGGCAGAATCAAGAACACCCCAGTTGCCATCCAGCCTTTGGCGATATTGGCGGCCAAAACCGGTGGAACCGCCGTAGTTAACGTCTACAACCCCCCAGCCGCGGCTATTCCAGAAGGCGTTAGCCAAACTAAAACCAGGCCTGGCCATGGCGGTGGGACCACTGTGACTGCGCACCAGAAGTGGAGCTGGCCCCCCATCTCTAACAATCGTTGGGTAGAACCAAGCCTGGCTCTGCTCACCATCACCGCCTTCAAACCAAATTGATTGCGGCGCAATTGCCTGCTCAGTTGCTGGCCCTGCGGAATGGCTCCATTTGCCACTCGCAATTTGGAGTTGAAGTAACCCCTCCTTTTGCTGCGCGCTGCTGGCGAGGCAAGCAAGCCGATCTCCGGAAGCTGATAGCACCGCCAAATCGTTAAAGGGCAAAGGAATGGCTTGCCAACCAAACCCCTGGCTCGCATCCAGCGGTCGGCTGCAGAGCTGCCATTGGCCCTGATCACAAAACAAAGCCAGCAGATTTTCAGCGCCCACGGCAAGCGTGCGCATGCCGTAAACCCATTGGGGCATGCCACATTCAGCCTTCCTTGGTCCTAAACAAATCGGGGCTTTGGTTTTGCCAGTTTTGTCATCAACAGAAAAGCTCTGCACATTCCAATAGCCATTTAGGTCGGAGGCCACCAGCAATTCAGTGTTAGATGCCCAAAGGGGCTGAAATAACGATTGCGGTTCCCGATCTCCCCCCGCAAGGCATTTGGGCTCCAGCAGTTCGCCTGCTTCACCAAGGGCAGACCACCAAAGCTCAGTGCGCTCCCATGGCATCCAGGGCAAATTCCACTCGAGCCAAGCCAATTGCTGGCCGCTAGGGGAAAGAACCGCATAACCACAGAAATCAGCCGCAGCCCGCAATGGCTGTGCAGGTCCGCCAGCCAATGGCACAGCCACCAAATGGTCCTGCTCCGCCTCTTCCAGTACCCCAATCCAGCGTTGGCGTTTGGCATCGATTAGGCCACCAGCAAAGCCACCGCTGGGCTCTGTTCTTGCCGGCGTGAGTTGCTTCGGGGGCGAATTAGCTGCCAATTCAAGTAGCCAAATGGCACCGTCGCCGCCATTGATAAAGGCCACCTGATCAGCAGCAACAGCAAAACAGCCGCCGCCAAATTCGTGGATGCGGGTACGCAGATTGAACGGCGCCGGGGTGAGTTCTTGGGGGGCTAAGCCATTGCACTGCAGCATCAAGGTGGTGCGTCCCCTCTCTGCTGGCCTTTGCTCTAACCAGAACAAGCGGTTACCACTGAGCAAGGGTTCCTTAAGGGCAAGGCTTGCTGCCACAACCTCTGCTGCTTGAAGCTTGATATTCGCCATCATTTGCACCTGCCACTGCTGCCTAGGATGCTGTTAAGAGCAACAGATGGCATTGGCCCTTGATTTCGCTTCACTAGCGCGTTTATCGGAACGCCAAAACTCCACCGTGATGGTGCCAAAGGGTGATGAGCAGCCTGCTTCGCCACGGATCCACACCTTGGGTGCCACGGAACTGAGGCAATCGGCCAAACGCATCAGCCGCGTGGATGAAAGCATCCGCGATCTTGCCCGCAACATGTTGCGCAGCATGTATGCAGCAAAAGGCATTGGCCTTGCAGCCCCACAGGTGGGAGTGCGGCAACAGTTGTTGGTGATCGATCTGGAGCCGGAGGAAGCCGCCAACCCGCCGTTGGTGCTGATCAATCCAGAAATATCAAATACCAGCGAGGAACTAGACACCTACGAAGAAGGTTGCCTAAGTATTCCAGGCGTGTATTTGCAGGTGGTGCGCCCCAGCCGAGTGGAAATCAGCTATCGAGATGAACTCGGCAGGCCCCAAAGACGCAAGGCCGATGGTTTATTGGCCCGCTGCATCCTGCATGAGCTAGACCATCTCAAAGGAGTGCTGTTTGTGGATCGGGTAACCGATGAGATTTCACTAAATAGTGAACTGCAGCGGTTGGGCTTGAACAGTGCCCACGTACAACCGCTTGCTTGAACCATGCCAATGAAACCCCTTGCTGGATTGTTCTTGGCCTTGGCCTGCCTCAGCGGCATTGCTGCAACAGGCTGTGTTTTTGAACTCGCCTATGGAGAGCCCGACCTGGGGGTGGGCCTTACCAGTGCCATCCTTGCTGCCTGCTTGCCGGCCAGTGCTATTGCGCTGTTGGTAGCTATTCGTATCAACTCTCCGGCCTAACCCACCTTTCGCCAACCCCTAACCACTTATACGATCAGCCCCTCTGCCAATTGTTTGTGTTTAGCCAAAGCCGCAGTGCAAAATTTTTGGCCGCAGTGGTTGCCGGCCTCAGCAGCTTCTACTGCACACCAGCCCTTGCAAGCCTTTTCCAGGCGCAAGAGGTGAAAAGTGAACGCTTCATTCTTGTGGCGGCACCCATCGGCGACGGCAGCAACTCGCAATTAAACATCTATGAGCAGGTGAGCGATCGCCGCCCTTGCTTTGCCCGTTCAGGCAACAAGCCCACAGTGGTAAACCCACTTTTGGGCACATTCGATTTCACCGGGATCTGCAATCGCTACATAGACAGCAATGGCTATTCCGTGCGGGTGGGCAAGCGCGACTTTGGCTCCGATATGCGCCTAACCGTTAGCCATCAGGCGGGTGAGGCCCTGCTCATGGGCCACAGCCCCGATGGGCTAGCTCTGCTACTGGCCCGGGCAGGGGGCAGCGGCAGTGGCTTTATGGAACTCAAGTTTGAACCGGGCTGGAAGCTGATGCGGCGCCACTTCGGCAGGCGCCCCCTGGGCCATGTGTATGTTTATCGTGAAACCATGCCTGAACAAAAACAGGCTTTTTGATAGTGTTATGGGCTGGTTTATGGGCACCCCAATCCATTCATGACGCAGGTTACCGTTGGCGAAAACGAAGGCATTGAATCGGCCCTGCGGCGCTTTAAGCGCCAGGTGTCTAAGGCGGGCATTTTTGCCGACCTAAAACGCTTGCGCCACCATGAAACACCGGTGGAAAAATACAAACGCAAAGCTCAACAACGGCGCAGGCGTCGTTGAGCCAATGGCCTTAAAACTCTGCCTGGCCATTGCCCTTACCAGCCTTGCCGTGGCTTCGGCTGGTTTCGTAAAGGCAGATATTCTCAATCAAACGATTATTTACAACCAAGATCCTTGGGATACCCAAAGCCAGCTGGGTAGCGACAACTGCCGCAGCTATCCCGATGGCTCCATCACCTGCGACACCAGACCCAAAGGGCAAGTGTGGGTGGAAACCTATGGAGTTGGCTACAACTGAGCTGCCTGTCGATCTAGGGGGCGATAGGTAAGCGCCTCGGCGATGTGCACCGGTTCAATCATTTGCGCTTCATCTAAATCTGCAATCGTGCGGGCAACCAGCAAAACCTTGCAGGAACTGCGGGCCGATAAACACAAACGCTCCAAAGTTGCCTGCCAAAGATTTTTGGCTGCCCCCTGCAGTTTTAGGCGGCCTTTCATTGCTTCAAGGGGAGCTTCAGCGTTGCTAAGGCCCATCGGATTCAGCAACATCATCCTCTCCCTTGCCTGCAAAACCCGCTTAGCAACTTGAGCACTGCTCTGGTGCAATGGTTGTTCGCCCACTTCTGTTAGCTCAGCAGGGCTCAGGGGGGCAAGCAACACCTGCAGATCAAGGCGATCCAGCAGCGGCCCCGACAACCTCGACCAATACTGGCGCCTTAAGCGTTCACCGCAGCTACAGGTGCGGGTTTGGTCGCCCCACCAGCCACAGGGGCATGGATTTGTGGCTGCAACTAAAAGCAATTGGCAGGGAAAGGACTGGGAAAATCGCGCCCGCGCCAGATGAACCATGCCGGTTTCCAATGGCTGGCGCAAATGGTCGAGCACATCACGGCGAAATTCAGCCAGCTCATCTAGGAAAAGCACTCCCCTATGGGCTAAGGAAAGCTCCCCTGGCCTTGGATAAGCGCCACCACCCACCAAAGCAACCCCGCTGCAGCCGTGATGGGGTGACCGGAATGGTGGTTGGCGCAGCAAGCCTGCCCCAGCAGGCAACAAACCAGCCACCGAATGGATTTGAGTGAGCTCTAGGGCCTGTTCATGGCCAAGGGGGGGCAGCAAACCTGGCAAGCAGCGGGCCAGCAGTGTTTTTCCGCAACCGGGCGGACCAATAAAAAGCAAATGATGGCCGCCACTGGCGGCAATTTCCAAGGCGCGGCGGCCATGTAATTGCCCCCTAACGCTTGCCAGATCAGGGGCTGATGCCAAGGGCGACGGCGATGGAAGCGTTGGTAACTCAGCAGTGCCCCAGGCTTGGCTGCCGGCCAAAGCAGCTACCACTTGGGTTAACCCCTTAGCGGGCAACACCTCTAGGCCTTGCACTAAGGAGGCCTCCAGAGCGTTTTCATTGGGCACGATCAAGGCTTTAGCCCCCGCTTTGCGCGCTGCCTGGGCCATGGCCAACACTCCTCGCACTGGCCGCAAACTGCCATCCAAACCCAACTCCCCAGTAGCCCAAACCCCCTGCAATGGCTCAGGTTTTTGCTGCCCTGTTGCCATCAAAAGCGCCAGGGCCATCGGCAGATCAAAACCGGGCCCCTCCTTGCGCAGATCAGCTGGGGCAATACTCACCACCACGCGGCTTTGGGGCACGCGGAAGCCACTGTTGCGCAGGGCAGAACGCACCCGTTCGCGAGCTTCCCTACCGCTGGTGTCGCCTAAACCAACTAGTTGTAAACCTGGCAGGCCCGGAGCTAGATCCACCTCAACCTGAATGGGCTTTGCCTCCAAACCAAACAGGCAAGCACCGGAACAAAAGGCCAGCAAATCAATTAAGCCACTAGGGAATTGATTCCACCCAGGGCTGATTTGTATCCAGTTATTTATTGAATTTAATTAGTGCGGTTTAGCTTTTTCAGGCCCCACGCTGGCTTAAGCGATAGCGAATGCGCTCCAGGCGGCGAATTGATGCCTCGGTGTAGTCGATCAATTCAGAGCGAGCTTGCTTATCACTGGGGCCATCAACGGCATCAAGCATGTCGGCAAGGCGGTTAACGGAATAGAGCAGATCAATGCCGGCATCACGCCAATCGGGTTCTAGCCGCTTGCGGATCGGCCCGCGGCGACGCTGGGCCAGCTCTTCCAGAAACTGGAGATGAAGCATTACTAGGCACAACTGGCCGGCAACATATTGAAGCGTGTTACTGGCCTTTGGTAAAGGTGTGCTGCTAGCCAAGCTGAGATGCTGACAATTGATACGCAACTCGATCCCGATGGCGGATAGCAATCCAACGGTTTTTGGCAAGATCCTGCGGGGGGAAATTGATGCTCCTCGTGTATACGAAGACGAATACTGCATCGCTTTTAAAGATCTCCAACCCCAAGCCCCAGTTCACCTTTTGGTGATTCCAAGGCTGCATTTGGCAGGCTTAAACGAGGCCGATGCGGGCCAGGAAGCCCTGCTGGGCCACCTCCTGCTCGTTGCAGCCCAGGTGGCGAAAGAAGCGGGCTTAGCCGCTTGGCGCACGGTTATCAACACAGGCGCCGAGGCTGGCCAAACGGTGTTCCACTTGCATTTACATGTGATTGGTGGCCGCCCCCTCAGTTGGCCTCCGGGTTAAACCATCAGAATGGCTGCACAGTTATCAGCAACCTTTGAATAACCCCATTCAGTCTTTGCGCATTCAGCTGGGGAAACTGCAGCGCCTAGCCCAGCCCTACTTCCTACCTGGTGAAGAATCCAACTCCTGGCAATTTCTATTGCTGGTGGCTGCCCTGTTGGGGATTGTGGTGGGGCTAACCCTGCTTTTGCTCACTGGAGTGGTGGCGGCCAGTGGCGCCTTGATTCCCCAGTTACAAAGCCGCTTCCTACCGGGGGTGCCGGAGAGGGTGGCAGGCATCTGGGGGGGGCCTGCTGGCGCGGTAATGATGCTTATTTTTGCCGCAAGCATCGCTTGCTTTGTGGCCTTTAGGAACAAATTGCGCCAGGGGCGTTGGCTGCCCTGGCTACTGCTTGGGGTAATTGCCCTGTTGCTGCTTGTGTTAAATGGCATAAATGTGGGCATCAGCTTTATTGCGAGAAATATAGATAATTCGCTAGTTGCATACGATGCCTCCGGATTTTGGCGGATTGTTTCTATTTACGGCTTTTGCCTACTTTTAGCCCTGCCAATTCGCACCTTACAAAATTATATAATCCCTAAATTTGGCCTGCTATGGCGTGAATGGCTCACCAAAAGATTACTGGATCGCTACATGGGTGATCGGGCCTATTACCAATTAAATCCCAACGATGAAAGCAATGCGGAAGTAGACAACCCAGATCAACGAATATCCGAAGACACAAAAAACTTTACCGGCACGAGCCTATCATTTATTGTTGGCATATTAGAGGCTTTGCTAACATTCTTTAGCTTTATAATTGTTTTATGGACAATCAGTAAAACCCTAACTTTCGCCCTCCTCGTTTACGCGGTTGGCGGCACGGCAATAATAATCTTTATCGGCCGCAAACTGGTTAAATTGAATTTCCAGCAATTAAAATTAGAGGCTGATTTTCGCTATGGTCTTGTACACATAAGAGACAATGCTGAATCGATCGCATTTTACAAAGGCGAAACCCAAGAAACCCTAGAGGTGGAGCGGCGCCTAGGGGGTGCGATTAAGAACTTCGATCGCCTAATCATATGGCAAGCCTTAATCAATATGATCCAAAGGTCTTACGATTACTTTTCCCGCTTCCTACCCTGGATTGTAATCGCACCAGTTTACTTTGCTAAAGACGTGGAGTTTGGAGTAATCAGCCAATCATTTATAGCCTTTAGCCAAGTGTTTGGCTCCGTTAGCTTTATTGTTAACAACATTGAAAATTTAACAGCTTTTTCCGCAAGCATTAGCCGATTGGAGGGTTTTCAATCAACAATTGAATCACTGCCGGCACCTTCCCTAGAGGCCAAGGAGCGGGGCGACCACAGCGGCTCCATCGTGTTGCGAGATGCCACGGTTACACCACCGGGCACAAACATGGCCTTAATCAAAAACATAAGCCTTGAAGTTGCCATCAATCAGCGTGTTTTAGTGGTGGGGCCAAGCGGTTGCGGAAAAACCTCCCTAATGCGCCTTGTTAGTGGCCTCTGGCCCAGTGAAAGCGGTGAGGTGCATCGCCCGCCCCTAGGGGAACTAATGTTCATCCCCCAAAAGCCATATATGTTGCTTGGTAGCCTGCGGGAACAGCTTTGTTATCCCCTAGATCAAGAACGCTTTAGCGATGCCCAACTGCGCAATGTTCTTGAGGAGGTGAATTTAGCTGGCATGGTTAAGCGCTATCCCAATCTAGGTATTCAGCAGGATTGGCCCAGGTTGCTATCGCTTGGGGAACAGCAGCGGCTCGCTTTCGCTCGGCTGTTGCTTAATTCCCCTCAATTTGCAGTGCTGGATGAAGCCACCAGTGCCCTGGATGTGGCCACTGAAAAAAGGCTTTATGGTTTATTAGCCCAAAGGGAAATGGCGTTCATCAGCGTGGGCCATCGCCCCACATTGAGTGCATTCCACGACACGGTTTTACAACTTGATGGCCAAGGGGGCTGGAGCCTCATACCGGCCGCAAGCTACGTTTTCGACCCCAGCTAAACATCAAATAAGCAATCCCCATGGATCAATCCACCCCCCCGGCCACCAGCGCCACCACAAACGATGCTCCTGATTTTGGTTGGAGCCCCTATGCCGAAAGGATCAATGGCCGTTTTGCCATGCTTGGCTTCACAGCGATACTTTTAATTGAAGCCTTAAGCGGCCAAACTTTTTTACATTGGGCTGGCATTAATTAACACCTAAGGCAGATTGATAACCTCCACCTGCCAGCGCCCCTCCCGGCTCACCTGCACCGCAAGCACCCGTCCATCGCCGCTAAGGGCCACCTTGGCGGGCACCCCAGCCGGCAGCAATGGGATCGGTCGCAATAGGGCAAGGTTGCGTTCATAAATTAAAAGCTCCGTGCGCCCCTCCAAGCTACGCACCAAGGCAAAGCGTTGGCCTAAGCGATCCACCCCAACACTGATGGGTTGAGCATCGGGCCGGTTTAATCCTGGCAGGGGGGCGCCTAAACCAGAGGCAAAATCCAACCAACGAATCTGTTGATGGCCATTAGGGGCAGGGGCAATCCAGGCCATGCCGGTGGCGGCCAAACTTGGTGAACTGTCGTCGCCGGGTTGGGCAAGGCGGGGATTTAAACCCATCTCAGGCTGCAGACCTTGGCCTTGGCAGCCAGCCAAAAGCAGCAACACCAAGCAACCACCCAAAGCCCTGGTCATGGCAAAGGGGTTCCTGGGGCTAAATCCGCCTCATGGGCTGGCAGCTGAAATAGCTCAACATCCTGCTGGCCGCGGTGCAGTAATTGCACAGCGAGCCGCTTGCCATCCGGCGACATACTCAAGGCCTGGGGCAAACGATCCCCCGGCAAGGGCAAAGGCCGCAACAGCCCTAAAGCACGATCCAACACCACTATTTCGCCCCGTTCTCCCCTCTGCAAAATCAAGGCCAAATATCTACCATTCCAGCTAAGCGATGGCGAGCGGTGGGGCATGCCCCACTGCAAACCTTTTAAGGGCAGCTCTTGGCCGCTATTGCGCTCAACCAAACGCACCACCCTTCTGCCAGAGCGCTCAGCCACCATTGCCAGAAGGCGGCCATTGCCACTTAGGGCAGGTTCCTGCTGATCACCGATACCTGGGGCGTCAAAACGCTGGCCACATGCAGTTAACAAAAAAAGCAAGGGCAACAGCCAAACCATCGGGTTTAGGTATGCCCTCAGCTATCAAACCTGGAGTTATTGCTTGGATTTTGCGAATTTGTGGCACCAGTGGCCCGTTCCACGGGTTTAGGCCTTGGTGGAAGGGGGCTGAAATCAGCTTCGCTGATGGGTGCAGCGGCTCTTTCCGGCCTGGTTGCAGCGGGGCCTGGGCGGCGGCTGGATCTAGGCAGATCGCCAGCTGCACTGCTCTGCAGCCTTGATCTGGTTTCGCGGCCATCGCGTTCGCGGCGGCGGGCGCCGAATTCGGGGGGGGCTTCGCTGCTAGCTGCAAAACGACTTTGGGCCCGTTCGGGAATTGCTGGGCGTTCAGGCCGGCGCGGCCGATAGAAATCCCGATCTAAATCTTCTTCCGGTTCCTCAAAATCATCGGCGCGGGAGCGAATTTTGCGCCTTAGGGGTTGGGGGTCGTCGAAGCGATCTTCAGCACCCCATTCACCACGACCCATGCGGGGCCGAGAGGGGAGCGGTTCATCTTCATCAAAAAAAGCTGAGCGCCTTGCCTGTTCGGTGGTAACACTGCGCAAGCGCACCGATTCGTAGGCAAAAAATACCGTGGTGGCAGCTAACAAAAACTGACCAAATTGAAGAATTGGATCTAACCGCCAGCCTTGAAAAAATAAAATTCCACCGCACAGAAGGCCAACTGCGGCAAAAAATACGTCGTAGTCGCGGGCGAGCCCAGGTTTAAAACTACGCAAGAAATAAAGCATCGTGCCACCAACCGCAAGCACAATGCCAACGATGCTGGCCCAATTCAGGCTGGCATTAACCATAGGGGGTGCCCTTGTTTAGTCAGTTTAAGGGGCAGTGCTAGAGCAACTCAAAGCTTGCGATCGAGCTGATCGGTTTGGCTGATCAAAATCAAAGCGATTGTGATTGGCACCACAACGATCAGGGCACCAGCGCCAAGGCTGGTGAGGAAATTGGAAAGGGAAGGGGTCATGGCACCTTCGGTGATTGCTGAATCCTACGGCGCCCGGTGGGTTCTTTAGGATCGGCGCTGAAAGCCGTAGAAGTTTGTGACAGCTTTACCCCTGCCTTTGCTTAATGCCAGCAATAGCTTGATCGGCCTCCTACTTGCGGCCTGGACCCTTTTATTTCTTGTGCGGATTGTGCTGAGCTGGTATCCGCAATTAGATAGCTCAAATCCCTTGGTGGCATTGGTTTTGATCCCAACGGAGCCATTGCTTGCCCCCACTAGAAAGCTGATCCAGCCGATCGGCGGGGTAGACGTTACGCCTGTTATTTGGGTGGGCCTAGTGAGCTTGATGCGTGAACTGTTGGTGGGCCAGCAAGGCCTGATCAGCCAGTTGTTGCGTTCAGCCCAGCACCTGGCTTAAGCATCTCCATCTCAACAAATTTGGTGTGCACCTCACCCCTTTGAAATTCCGGCCGATCCAGCAGGGCCAAATGGAATTCAATCGTGGTGGGCACCCCAATCACAGCGCATTCGGAGAGGGCACGGCGCATCCGTTTCAAGGCGGCGGGCCGGTCTTCCCCCCAAACAATCAGCTTGCCGATGAGGGAATCGTAGAAAGGAGGAATTTCATAGCCCGTATATACGTGGCTATCGAAACGAACGCCTGGCCCGCCAGGGGGTAACCAGCCTGTAATCGTGCCAGGGGCAGGGCGGAAGTTATGGCGGGGATCCTCAGCATTGATGCGGCATTCAATCGCATGGCCCCGCAGTTGGATGTCTTCCTGGCGCAGCCGCAGGGGCTCACCAGCGGCAATGCGCAGCTGTTCAGCGATTAAATCAATGCCCGTAACCACCTCCGTAACGGGGTGCTCCACCTGGATACGGGTGTTCATTTCCATGAAATAAAACTGCCCTGTGGCATCCAGCAAAAACTCAACCGTGCCAGCACCCTCATAACCAATCGAGCGGGCAGCAGCCACGGCTGCATCACCCATCCGGGCTCTAATGATTGGATCTAAACCAGGCCCTGGGGCTTCCTCAAGCAATTTTTGATGGCGCCTTTGAATCGAGCAATCCCTTTCGCCCAGGTGCACCACCTGGCCAAAACGATCGGCAAGGATTTGCACCTCCACATGGCGGGGACGATCAATAAATTTCTCCACATAAAGGCCAGGGTTACCAAAGGCAGCCTCTGCCTCCCCTTGAGCTGCCTTAAATAAAGACTCCAATTCATCCCCGTGGCGCACGAGGCGCATGCCCCTGCCACCGCCGCCTGCCGTGGCCTTAATCATCACCGGGTAGCCCATGGTTTCAGCCAGTTGGGCCGCCTCCTCCGGGGTATCAAGCAGGCCCTCACTGCCGGGGATGGTGGGTACCCCAACCCTTTGCATGGTGGCCTTTGCCGTTGATTTATCCCCCATTTCGCGGATCGATTCCGGTGACGGGCCCACAAAGGTGAGGCCATGGGCATTGCAGATTTCGGCAAAACGGTCGTTTTCCGCCAAAAAGCCGTAACCGGGGTGAATGGCATCAGCGCCGCGGGAGGTAGCCGCGGCAATGATGTTGGGAATATTTAAATAACTGCGGCTGCTGGGGGGATCCCCAACGCATACGGCCTCATCTGCTAGCTGCACATGCAGGGCAGTGCGATCAACCGTGCTGTACACCGCCACGGTGCTGATACCCATCTCCCGACAGGTACGAATGATTCTCAGGGCGATTTCACCCCGATTTGCTATCAGAAGCTTGCCAATGGCCATGGGGCCCCTCTGTAGCCAGCGACTGTATCAGTGGCTATCGGGATTAGTTACGAATCAAACCGTAGAACCCGCTGGAGTAGCTGGTAAAGTCGATCTCTGCTTTTTTGGCAGGCCACGCGGATGTGGTGGAATTGGTAGACACGCACGTTTGAGGGGCGTGTGACTTCGGTCTTGCGAGTTCAAGTCTCGCCATCCGCATCAGAACCAACCGGAACAATCGTTTTGGTTTGCAATGGCCCCGGGGAGCTCACCACATGGGTGAGGCCCCTGGCCCAGGCCTTGCATCGGCTCCGTTCGCTTAGGCCCCTGGCGCCTGGTGCCGCCGAAAACCTACGGCTGGTGCTGGTGCCATGCCCAAATGCAACAGGCACTGAGCATCGGGTGGCAAATGCCATGGGGCTGTTTGAGCGGGTAATCGCCGCCCGTGAATTTTGGTGGTTGCTTTTACAGCCAAACCGCTATGGGCCATGGCCAACCCAAGGGGTGGTGGTGTTCCTTGGCGGCGATCAATTTTGGACGGTGCTGTTATCAGCTCGGCTTGGCTATCGCCACATCACCTACGCCGAATGGGTGGCCCGTTGGCCCCAATGGAACGACCGCATTGCGGCGATGGGGGCAGCTGCCGCTAATCAATTGGCGCCCCGCTGGCAACAGCGCTGCACTGTGGTGGGTGATCTGATGGCAGATCTCACTAACTACGCCAGCTCTGAAAGCCAACTAGCTGCAGGGGAATGGGTTGCGCTAATGCCGGGCTCAAAGCGGGCCAAATTGCAGGTGGGGGTGCCTTTCATGCTGCGCTGCGCCGAACTGTTGCAACAGATGCGGCCCCAGGTGCGTTTTTTGTTGCCGGTGGCTCCCACCACATCGGTGGCCGAAATAATCAACTACGGCAGCCCCAGCAATCCACTCCAGCATTTTTATGGCAATAGCACTCCTCAACTGCTGGAAAGGGACGGTGAACGCTGGTTGAAAAGCTGGAATGGCTGCGAAATTTTGCTTATTGAAACCCAACCGGCCCACCATTTCCTTAGCCAATGCTCCCTAGCACTCACAACAGTTGGGGCAAATACGGCAGAACTGGGGGCCTTAAGTGTGCCAATGCTGGTGCTAGTGCCCACCCAACATCTTCATGTGATGCAGGCCTGGGATGGTTGGCTTGGCCTATTGGCAAGGCTGCCCCTGTTGCGATGGCTTCTTGGTGTTGCACTTACCACTTGGCGGATGCGCCATCGGGGCTTTTTGGCCTGGCCCAATATCAGCGCCGGCCATTTGGTGGTGCCTGAAAGGGTTGGCACGATCACCCCTGAGGGAATTGCCAAAGAAGCTGAGCAATGGCTCGCCAACCCCCATAAATTGCAGTCTATGGCTGAGGAACTGCGCAACTTGAGGGGAAAATCCGGGGCCGTAGCCCAGCTAGCGGCGATGGTGGACGAATTATTGGCCGCAAAAAAACAACCACACACTTAAATTCAAACGTTATATTTTCAAAAGAGTTATTCCTAATCAATGAAGCTGAGCCCTGAAGAATGGCGCGCAAAGCTCAGCCAAGAGCAATATCAGGTTGCTCGGGAGGGCGGAACTGAAAGGGCTTTTACGGGTGTTTATTGGAACCACAAAGGCAAAGGCACATACCGTTGCGTTTGTTGTAATTCAGAACTGTTTAAATCCGAGGCAAAATTTGATTCCGGCACCGGCTGGCCCAGTTTTTGGCAGGGGGTAAATCCAGCGGCGATCAGCATTCATCAAGACGAAAGCCATGGAATGGTGCGCACTGAAATCCGTTGCGCCAACTGCGATGCCCATCTAGGCCATGTATTTAACGACGGGCCTGCGCCAACGGGTGAGCGCTACTGCGTTAATTCCGCATCTTTAAATTTTGAAGCGGAATAATTAAGGCGCTCAGGCCCAGGGGTCATCATCAACTGGGTTAGGGGCTTTATTAGCCCTGTTATCCAACGGTTCGGCTTCAACATCTAAAGGTTCCCTGCTTCTTTCAAAGTTGTCGTATCTGGAATTTCCGTAGCCGGAATCGCTGTATCTGGGTTGTTTTTGATAATTGTTTTCTTCCTGGTCTTCATCTAGATATCTGCGCCGCTGCTGCTGCCTAGCTGTTGTGCGTTGTTCAAGTTCAACGTAGTCGTAGTCGAGGTTTGAATTTAATTCAGCATTGGCAGCTGAATAGTCAACGTCATAATTTGATCTAAGCCGATCTTGGCTTGCGGCTGGAGCAAAGCGCTCTGCTTGGTTTGCCTGCAGGCGACGCTGCTCCTGTTCTGTTGCCTGGGCTGCGGGTAGTTGATTTTCAACCGGCACCATATTTAAGCGATAGCGCTCGCGTTCCTCGCGCTCTAAATTACCTCCACCAATCCCAAGTTTTTCTAATAAGCCACTACTTAATTGCTTTAATTTTTCCTCTGCACCCTCATAAACAATGATGCGATCTGGCCCTGAACTAACTATTTCCTCCACCGTTAATTCCCAAGTACTAATAATACCTTCGCCCAGCAAAGGCACCCCCACCGCCCCCATAACCAAAGTGGTTAATTCACCAGTTTCCACATCAAAACTAAAGCCCAATACCCGGCCAAGCTGTTCACCAGCCTCTGAAATCACCTGGGAATTAATAACCCTGCTATAGCGCTCTGGATTGAACTTTTCCGAAAGGGAATCAACCGAATCCACCAGGATCACATCACCAACCTGACGGATTTGCTCGAGGAGCATCCAGCGGGGTAAACCAGGTAGGAAACGGGTGAGGGGGTTATCACGCAAGCCGAGGGCTACCACTTCCCTGCGGTCTATGTCCACCATCACTTCACCAACCACGCCTAGGCGGCGGCCGGTGTCGCGGGTGATCACCTGGGTGCCCATCAACTCAGAACGCAACCAGAGGCGATCAGAGGGGGCGGGATTGGAATCGGGGAGGGGAGGCGCCTGCAAGGGCTCAACTAATAATCGAGTTATTGTGGCGCAGGATTGGCCATCAGGCTGCAGAGGGTAAACCCACCACCTGGGTGTGGGCGCCGCGGGCTTGGGTAACACCAATGGTGCGGGTGCTTGCCGCAATCATTGGGCGCCGGTGGCTAACCACCAAAAATTGGGCAGCATCGGCCTGGGAAGAAATCAAACTGGCAAGTCTTTCCACATTCACGCCATCAAGGAAGCTGTCAACCTCATCAAGGGCATAGAAAGGCGATGGGCGGAAACGTTGCAGGGCAAACAAAAAGCTAAGCGCCGTGAGCGATTTCTCACCCCCCGACATGGATGCCAAGCGACGCACCGCCTTGCCCTTGGGATGGGCCACAAGCGTGAGTCCCCCCTCGAGTGGATCCTGGTCATTTTCCAATTGCAGCTGACCCTCCCCCTCGGAAAGACCAGCAAATATCTCGCGGAAATGGCCATCAACGGCCCGAAAAGCCTCCATAAATGCCTCCTGGCGCAGGGTGGCAACGGTTTCCACCCTCAACAGCAATTCCAACCGCTCGCTGGCCAGCACAGCCAAGCGTTCCGCCAATTCGGCTAAACGGGTTTCCAGCTGCTCCAACTCCTCCAGGGCCAACATATTTACCGGCTCCAGGGCTTCCATGCGTTGCTGCACAACCCGCAACTGCTCCTGCAATAGCTCCAAGCCGGCTTGCCGCACCTCCTCTGGCAATTCCGGCAGGGGCTCAGGCAGGGCAAGTTCAAGTTGCTGCAGGCGTAAAGCAAGGTTGCGCTGCTCTTCCATCAGTGCCTGCAGCTGTTCGCCCAGCCGTTCCAATTCCCACTGGTGCTGCTGCTGTTGTTGGCGCTGGCCAGCCAGATGGGCTTCCGCTTGATCACGGGCGCGGCGCTGCTCGCCAAAACGGGTTTGCAATGTTTGCTGCTCGGCTTCTAGGCCTTGGCGGCGGCTTTGATCTGCCAATTGCTGCTGGCGTAATTCCTGAACATCTGCCGTGAGTGCGGTGGCGGCCGCTTGGATCCGCTGTTCATTGCTAACCAATGCCTCCAGTTGACTTTGCAAACGCGCCAACACCAGGCTGGATTCCCTTTGGCTTGCTTCCAGGCCATCTTTATGGTTTCTGGCAAGGCTTAGGGCAGCGTCGGCAGCTTCTAGTTCCTGTTGCAATACCCGCCATCTGGCTCCGTCTTGCTGTTCACCGGCACTGGCCTCAGCCGCCTCAATCGAAAGCCTTTCCCGCTCTAATGGCTTGATTGCAATAGTTAGTTTTTGGAGTTTTTCGCTGTCGCTAACGAGGCTGGCTTGCAGCTGCTCAAAGCGTTGGCGGGATTGCGCTTCACGGTTTAGTTGCGGCCCATGGGCCCTTTGGGCTGCGGCTAATTCCGCCTCAAGGGCCGCCTGTTGGGAGCGTTGGTTGCCAAGGGAGGTTTGAAGCGCTTCCAGGCTTGTGGCTAGCTGCTGTTCTTTGCGGCGACAGGCCACCAAGGTTTCACCCAATTCCATTAGGCGCCGCCTAAGTGGTTCGGCCTCATCACCTTCATTGGCGCGGCCGAAACTTAAGGAACCGCTGCGCTGCTGTTGGCTACCACCGGTGATCGCACCACTGCGCTCCAATAATTCGCCATCGAGGGTAACGATGCGATTGCGGCCTAATTCACGGCGGGCTGATTCCAGATCTTGATAAACAAGGGTTTCTCCAAATACATAGCGAAACACCTCCCCATAAACCGGCTCAAAATGCAACAGCTCTAGGGCAAGGCCAAGGCACCCACTGGCCTGGGTGGATGAAGAGGCGGCTGAAAAATTGGAGCCGGCGCGAATTTTATTGAGGGGTAAAAAAGTAAGCCGCCCGGCTCGCCGTTGCTTCAGCAGCTCAATCGCCCTAGCGGCGATGCGGTCGTTATCAACCACCACCTGGGTGAGCCGGCCACCGGCAGCCACCTCAAGGGCAAGCCGAAAACGTTCTTCCACCTCTGCCAACTGGGCAACGGGCCCATGGATGCCCTCCAAACCAGCCTCTAGCAATACCCGCAGGGCGCCGGTGCCACGGCTTTCTTGCAGGGTTTCACGGCGGCTGTCTTGGCGGGCAATTTCACGCTCCAGCTGCTGTTGTTCCTGCTCGAGCCGTTGGCGGGTGCGCTGCTGCAGGGAAAGGGCTTCCGCCAACTCCTGGATGGAGCTGCGCTCTGTTTTGCCCCCTTGCAACACCTGTTGCAGTTGGCTTTGCAATTGCTGCAATTGCTGCTGGGCAACGCTTGCCCCTTCCTGGTCCTGGCCAAGTTGTTGCTCCAACTCCTGCAACCGCTCCCGATCGTGGCGGCAACGTTCATCGAGTTGCAACTGCTCCGCCTGCAGGGGAGTTAGTTGGGCCACCAGCTCCTGGCGGCGGCGGCTGAGCTGCTGTTGCTCCTCAAGCCAACTACCTGAACGACCAGCCACCTCCCCTAGGCGGCGGCGGGATAACTCCACGGCGGCTTCAGCGGTGAGGCATTGCTGTTGGGCTTGCTCACGCATTTCCTGCTGATCACTGGCTTCCAGCTGGCGCTGTTGATCGAGCAGGGCGCCCCGCTCCTGCAATAGCTGATGGCGTTGTTGCTGAATTTGAGCTGATTCCTGTTGATGCCGTTCAGCCCGCCTTTGCCTTTCCCTTGCGGCAGCCTCCAATTCAGCAAGCTGGCCTTGCACTGCCAAAAGCTGGTCTTCACCAAGGGATTTCACCTCCTGCTGCAATTGTTCCAGGGCCGCTGCGGCCTTATGGATTTCCGTTTCACCCCGCTGAATAGCCTCCTGCTCTTGGCCTTGACGCTGCTCTAGGTGCTGCTGTTGCTCTGCCAACTGCTGCAGCTCCTGGCGGGAATGTTCCACCTGCAACACCTGTTCCTGCTGGCGCCCCAACTGCAATTTGAGCCTTAGTTCTTGATATAAACGCGCCCTTTGGCAATCCCGCTCAAGGCGGGTGCGGGATGCCTGCAGTTCACCTTCAACGATGCGGCAACGATCTTCCCTTTCCTGCACCTCAACCAATTTGGCGCGGGCTTGGTCTATGCGGCTATCAAATAGGGCTACCCCGGCCAATTCATCGATGATGCCGCGGCGATCCTTAGCGCTCATTGAAACTATCCGGGTTACATCCCCCTGCATCACCACATTGCTGCCATCGGGGTCAACCCGCAGGCGCCTCAATTGAGTTTGCAGCTGTTGCAAATTGCAGCTGATGCCATCGGCGCTGTAGCTACTGCTGTAGGTGCCACCGGCGGCCACCCTGAGGCGGCGGGTAACGGTCCATTCCTGTTGACCAGGTTTTATCCAAGGGCCCTCGGCTGGGGCCTCGAGGCCGGCCTCAGCTTCATCGGGTTGCCAACCGGCCAGATCAAAGCGCACAGACACTGCAGCTTCAGCCGCTTTGCCTTCGCGCATCACACCGTTATTAATTAAATCCGGCAGCCTTTCGGCTCGCATGCCGCGGCTATTGGCTAAACCCAAACAAAAAAGAATTCCATCTAAAATATTGCTCTTACCTGAACCATTGGGGCCCGTTACCACTGTGAATCCAGTGTTTAGGGGAATGGTTACGGAACCACCAAAAGACTTAAAATGGGTGAGGCTTACCTGATTGATATAAACCAACAGGAAAGCGGCGGCTAAGCCCCGAAGCAAGGTTGCAGCGACCGTAGCTCAATTTGCCAGCTGCACAAGGGGTAGCCTGTAAACAAATTGGTTGCCCATTGCTATGGACAGTTCAAATCCAATCAGTTCCGTTGGCCAAGTTGGCGAACTTTTCAGGGAGCGCTTTGCTGAATTATTGCCTGTAATCCAAAAGCAATGGCCTCAGATCACCCAAGACACCCTTACTAATACCCGTGGCAGTTTTGATGAGGTGGTGCTGTTGATCTCTGATCAAACCGGCCGCACCGCCACTGTTATTCAAGAGCAACTGCTGGGATTCCTTGAAGTTGCGAGCGATCAAGGCCGCCGTTTAGGCGACAGCCTCCAACCGCTGGAGGAACAACTGGAGCAATTACTCGATGATTTGAATGCAAACCTACGACCCAAAATCGAGCAACCGGTTAGGGAGCGCCCCCTACTGGCATTGGGTTTAGCCGCTGGGGTGGGACTTTTGGCCGGCCTGCTTTTAAGCGGCCGTAGGCGCTAATTGCCATGGCTGATTCAGCTCCCCGCAGCACCAGCTCCAGGCTGGCTTCATTGGTTACATCGGTGATGGATCTGCATGTGCGCATTGCACTGCAGGAAGCGGATCGCGAAAAAAGACGTTTAATTGTTGGCGCTTTATTGATCGGCACTGCGCTGGTGTTACTCAGCGGTGCTTTGTTGGTGGCCCATGGCGCTGCGCTGCTGTGGCTGGTGCAGGAGTGGCAGTGGAGCTGGCTGGCAGCTTTTTTAATTGTTGGTGCCGTTGACTTGGTGCTGGCTGGCTTGTTGCTGCGCCTTGGCGGGCAGTTACTTAAGGGGCCTTACCTACCGCAAACAACTGCTGGCATCAACCGTACAACTCGCACTTTACTGGGCCGTTAACGGATTTCGTAGTTGAGCCAGCGGCAATCAATGCCGCCATTACTAATGGGAATCCGGCGGCGAGCCTTTAGCCGCATCGCTGCAGTGCTGGCGGGATCACCACTCAATAACCACAACTGCCAACCAGAGCAGCGTTGCTTCAGCATCTGGCCGAGATCAAAAAAGAGCTGCTCAAGGTTTTCTTCATTACCTAAACGCACGCCATAGGGGGGATTGCACACAATTAGCCCCGCTTGCTGGGGTGGTTGAAAATCACGAAAATCAGCCAGTTCAAATTGCAGCCATGGGGAAACACCAGCTGCAGCGGCATTTTGCTTTGCTTGCTCCACCACTGCGGCGTTGTTGTCGAAACCGAAAATTGGCGCCATGGGGCTGCCATCAATCAGCTTGCTGCGCCCTAGGGCCGTGGCAACTGCCAGCTCATCACGCCATAGCAAGGCTTCAAAATCAGGCCAGCGTTGCAGGGCAAACCGGCCGGCTTGGGCTAACTCAAGGCCAGGGGCACGGCCTAAAGCCATGGCAGCTGCCTCGATCAAAAGGGTGCCCGAACCGCAGAGGGGATCCACAAGGGGCAGCGAACCATCCCAACCGGTGAGGGCAATCAAACCAGCAGCCAGGTTTTCCTTAAGGGGTGCAAGGCCCATGGCGGGCCGATAGCCGCGGCGGTGCAAACTTTCGCCGCTGCCATCTAAATAGAGGCTTGCATCTGCTCCACCTAGGTGCAGATGCAACACCAAATCCGGGTTATCCAGCTCAATGCTGGAGCGTTCACCCCAATGCTCACGCTGCCAATCAACCAGGGCATTTTTTACAGCTAAGGCGCTGTAGTGGCTGTGGCTTAAACCCGGCATACTGCCAGTTGCTTCCACGCGAAAGCTGCTGCTGGGGGGCAACCAGTGGTGCCAATCGGCAGCAGCTTGCACGCCGCTATGCAGCTGCTCACGGTTTCGACAGGGGAAATGGGATAGCTCCCTTAAAAAACGAAAAGGCAAGCGGGCTTGGAGATGAACGCGATAGAAACCGGCTTGGTTAGTGCGAAAACGCACGGCACGATGCAGCGGTTTTACGGCAGTGCAGGCCAAGGCAGTGAGTTCAGCCGCAGCTGCTAGCTCAAGGCCGGGGGGCACCACGGCTATGCAGCTGTATTCAGCTCCTTCCACTACTTCCATAGCTGCTGCCACAATGATGGGGTTCGGTTTCGATCGAACTAGGTGATCCACACCAGTGCTTCGGACAGCGGTTCGATTCCGCTCAGCTCCATTTCCCCCTATTGCAAGGGGCTGCAATGGTTTCGACGGGGCATCAGGCGGATGACTGAAGCCTGCTCGGTGAGAGCAAAACCGTAACAGCGAACAACATCGTTCGTTTCTCCCGTCAAGCCGCCCCCGTGGCCGCCTGACCCTTAGGGGAGATGGGGTGAAGTTAGCCTTATCAACCAAATAACTCATTGGGCCTGGAAGGGCCCTTTTAAGTAGTTGCAGCAAGGGTCTCGATATTTACATACAGAACCAAATAATCCACGTTGACAAATCGTTGACAAAATTAGGCTTAGAAACAGAAATCCCCCCTAGAAGCTGAATTGCTTGAATTGGCCGCCACAGCGGAGAACTTTTCCCTATTGATAAATCCCCCCCAAGATCGCTGGCTTTACTTAGCGGGGCTGCGACCGATGAAGCCGGCCGAAGGCACCAGGGGCGGGACTTCGGTTGGGAGGTTACATTTCGCCCTAGAGACCTAACATCCAATCGCCAGTTGAACAACAAGGTATGACTACACGACTGGCACTACACGTGGTTCAAACTTGAATCCTAAGAGTGTGTCATCGAAGTCTGTGTCGCCGCCATGAAGCATGTCCTCCAGACCAATGATGTTCGCGCCGTGTATATAAAAGTGATTGATATTGTCAATATTAGCGTCTGCAAAGCTAAAAAATATATTATCGTTGACCAATGCAAATGGAGCTAGCTTTCCAGTTTTGCGATCAAACTCACTCGCTTGCCGGTACTCAGCGACGCCTAAATTTGCATTCAGGCCAGTGAGCTCATCAAACAGATTTTTGCTACTTATAGCTAAGCTTGCATAGTCCCTGTGACTTGGCTTGTAATCGATGCCATCAATGGTGATAGTCCCAAGATCATCTTTAACGTGGTAGAAACCGACAGTAGGTTTGTAAGAAGCGTCTCGACCAATAATAATATCAGCAGTAATCTTCTCTTCTATTCTCAGTGCTGAAAAATCAAGGATGATGCCACCTGAATTATCATTACTCCGGAAGTAGTTCTTTGCCTTGATCAAAGAGCTGTCGCCCAGAGAAAGCCCTTGCATCTGTCCATTGTCAAGGTAATTACTGATGGCCGCATAGGGAGATGAGCTGATCCCTACCTCGAGAAGCTTCTTGTTGTCCATGAGATATGCCATTCCTGTTGCGGCGGCACGAAAATTAAGCTCTGGTGCAACTATGCCTTTGCCTTTGTCGTACTTCTCGAAATATGCTTCGGGATTAGCTGTTGCTTCTGGATTGGTTAATAATCCTGGGAAGCGAGCGAAATAAGCTGTCGCATCAAAGGTTGAATCATTTGAGCTATTTTTATTGAGATTTTGATTCAGGCTTGTTGTAACCGAGCTGACTCGGGTATCAGCAGAATTGCTCACCATCAGAAGGACGATCTGATCGTCTGGTATGCTGTCGGTTGGAACATATGAGTAGCCCAATGTGGCATTTTCCCCATCAACTGAGTAGCCAAAGTCGATGATTGCCGTCATCGGCATCGGCATGTGATCGCAATGGGAATGTGATGTGGAATTTTTTTGATGGCATTCGTCGACACCCATGGACATGCCTTGAACAGAAAGGCCTAAGGTTGGATTGTTTACTATATATTCAATGAACTTGGGATTTGAAGAAAGCGAGGTTGTAGTTAATAGAAAGGTCGCCTTGGCAGGCGGATTAGGAAGCAACAACTCGATTTTGGAGACTAAGTCAAATGGATTACCTTTATAATTTTCTGAGTTTGTCAGAGCTAAGTAGGTTTTCACTGTCAGATTCAGTGAATTATTAGTTAATGGAATAATCGATAAGAAAAGATCTATACTGCCCAAAATTGGCTCTAATGGTTGGCTCCACTTTATTTCTGAGATAATCGGTCTATAGGCCGGAGCTTGAATAATAGATAATACTTTGTTTGGTCCGAGAATGCTTGTGGGATTGGTGGTTGTGCCAAGATAATCATAAGAATAATCTGGATTGTATATCTTGCTGATTACGTTGTTTGAATTGTTGCCCCAGGATGAAATCGTGTCTTTTGCTTTCTCGATATTGCCATCACGTGAGGGTTTTAAAAACATATAATTCCATGGATTCTGATCAAAGTCATCCTTAAAGGCATAAACTGCATTTTCTGAGGCGTTGTAGGCACTCCACAATTTATCAATGAATGAGTGGTGAACCCAGAATATTGGATCGAAAGCAGCGGAGCTGACGTCTCTCATCAATCCATCTCCAGAGAAAAGACCTCCATTCTTTCCTGAGGCGTCATGGAATGCGTTATGCGGCATGTTTTCAATCAACGTGCCCATTGCCATATAGTTATTTTTGTTTAATCCTGGCAATGTTTGTTTAGGCCAATTAGCTGCGCCAGAATAGTTTGTAAGCTGTGTTAGGGCTATGCCGGCATTGAGCTGTGGATTTCGGTAGGGGGTGTAGAGGTTCGAGCCTGTATCCCGGAAGATTCCTGGCATCACAACATCTTCTTCGTTGAGGTAAGCCCAATATGGAAGCGCCCAAGTCTCAGCGTTTGCCAAGTCTTCAGCGTTTTTTGCATTGAGACGTAGATTTTCCCTGGCTATCTCCTCAAAATACTGAAGATACAGACGATGCCAGGCAATGAAGTTAGCAGGGGAGGCGTCAGGTTTATTTACTTTAGCTGTTGTCCCTGGAGCCAAATTGGTGCCATTCCACATGGGCGCGAAATGAGTGCAATTGCTGAGAACGGTATTACCGTTTAAAATATTTTCTTTTGTATCGAATCCTATTTTTTCAGCGAAATCGGCCAAATCTGCCCTTTTCCAGCGTTGTCCAGATTCTGGCTTTTCATAGTCTAAATTCCACATACCATGGATTCCCGCCTGGTAGTTCCAGCCCAATAGGTCGGCTGGATTCTTTAACGATCTTTCTTTCATTAGGCCGACAGCTTTATCAAAAAGAGCGAGAGCCTTTTCCCCCTCCGGAGAATAAACATCATGGCGCACCTGATTGGGATTCCAGTTTTCTAGGTTGCGGCTTTTTGAGTTTGAGTATTTGCTAAGAAGTTCGGAGAAGTTCATTTTGTAGGCAAAAAATATTGCTTCATTATACATTTTCAACCCTCTTATCTTAGATTTCTTGAATTAAAACTTATTGACTGTTGACGTGTTTGCAGAGCCATTGTGGCCAGTTGGGCCACGGCGCTCTAGACTGCGATAATGCATGTTGCTGCTTAACAAGCAAATAACTCATTGGGCCTGGAAGGACTCTTCAAGATTTAGTTAATACCTTTAAAAAGAATTTGCTAAGTGAATCAGTCGAAGCATTGATTTATTATTGCTGCAAAATTAATTCACAACAATCCCTTTCCAAAAAGCAACTCTTCCCTTGATCTGTTTTGCTGCTTCTTTTGGATTTGCATAAAACCAAGCAGCATTTTCATTTACTTTGCCATCAACATTAATGTTGTAATAGCTGGCAGTTCCCTTCCAGCCACATTCAGTTGTGTGACTGGAAGGCTCAAAATAAACCTGGTCAAGGTCTTCTAATGGGAAATAGGCATTACCATCAACCTTCACAATATTGTTACTGCTGGCAATAACCTTGCCATTCCATTGGGCTTCCATGCAGAAAACGCTAGTGATTTCATTGATAATACTAGCCTAGCTGTAGATCAAAGAGACCAGGCGTTACCCTCATAGCTATAACCCAACCCAGGCAAAGAAGCCGCTTCTGTGGCGCTAGAAGTGTATAAATGATCACCTGTTGAGGCATTAAAATAACGTTTAACTGAATTTTCACTCCCCTGCCCTAAAGCATATGCACGGCCAATGATTCCTTCATAATTCCATCCCGAGGATTTCGCTGCAGAAACTTCTCCATCGCTAATTGTGAGCAAATTCTTTGAAGTGGCAGGATTGTATAAGCGATGCACTTCAGACAAACCATTAATTTCTCCACCACTGGGAGCAAATAAACTCCAACTAATACCCTCATTTTTATATCCGCGGGCATTTAAAACACTTAATTCAGAGGAATTAGCTGAAAACAAATGAACGCCAGAAATGGGATCAAACAATCTATTGAAGTGAACAAAATCAGATTTAAAGGCACTTGCTCCGTTAGCAGAATCCCAAATAAAACTGTTTGAATTAAGATCTAGTTTTTGTGATGCTGGCCCCTGAACAATAGCGATCAAATCATCCTGGGAACCCACCCCGGTGGCGCCATCACGGTTAAAATAAAGACATGTTGCTTGAGAAACTCCGATCAAGCAATCTTGCAGAACATACTCAGTTTTATTACCAGTAAGAGATATCTTATCGCCACTTTCAAAATCTTGGATAGCCGCATAGCTATTGGAACTTAGGCCAATAGGATCTAAATAATATGTAAGCCCCGCTGCACCAAGCACAAATGTATCTGCACCTGGAGCACCGATCAGAACATCAACCTCCCCACTTCCCGGAATTGGATCTGATTGGTTAACGCCAATTAGCTGGTCGTTACCCATGGCGCCAATAATTACGTCGCTGCCAGCCTTGCCAATTAACTTATCTGCTGCATCTGTGCCAATTAATATATCATTAGTGGCTGAACCAGTTGCATCAATCGCTGACCCTGGAATATCCCAAATAAAAGTACTAGCATCCATAAGATCCAGCTTAAGGGCATCGGGCCCTTGCACCATTGCAATTAATTCATCGGTAAGGCCAACACCAGCGATACCATCTCGATCGTAATAAATGCAGGTTGCCTCACTTAAGCCAACCGAACAATTCTGAAGGCTATATTCCCCCATCTCATCACATACAAGTACGATTTTATCGCCTTTTTCAAAATCCTGAATTGCCGCATAGCTCCTGGCACTTTGACCCAAAGGATCCAAGTAATAAACCTTACCTAAACCACCAAGAACAAAAGTATCGGCACCAGACAAACCAATAAGAACATCAACTTCACCTCGCCCTGGAAATGATGAAGCTGGATCAACACCAACAAAGCGATCCTCACCTTGGCTGCCATGCAACACATCGCTGCCAGCTGCACCGAATGGCGCAGAGGTTGAACTTAGGAACAAAATATCATTAGTAGCTGCACCTGTGGAATCAATTGCCGAAGGCTTAATATCCCAGATGAAAGTACTTGCATCCATCAAATCTAACCTGAGCGCATCAGGGCCAGTAACGCAGGCGATCAAATCAATATGGGCACCTGTTTGATCATCATTATTGTAATAAATGCAGGAGCATATACCAATCGTTTCGCCCATATCACATGCAAGAATGCTATATTCACCCATTTCATCGCAAACTAAACTAATCTTATCTCCTTTTTTAAAATCCTTAATTAATGCATAATTATAATTGCCATCTTTACCAGCTGCGCCATAGGCATCTTTGTAATAAACCAAACCCGCATTACCCAATTTAAAAACATCTGCTGCTGCAGTGCCTGCAATTACTTCTACCCCAGATCCAGTTTGAGCTCCAGGAACTGGAGCTCCTGAACCAGAGCTACCGCCAGCCGCTCCATGGTCGTGCCCTGCATGCTCAAAGGCAACACCTTCAACAGCGCGAAATAGAGCAAGCATCCTGAGCTAAAACAATTCCTCCAAACCCTACACAAGAAGCTCCTCCGGGGAGGCTTTTGTGTAGGGTTCAACAAAAACGCTGCTGGCTTCTGGGTTTGCCTTGATGCCACCGCAGTCGCGCCAATTGCCAATAAGAGACAACAATTGCCCCTGCACCTGCTGAAGCTCTTTAATCTTTTCATCAACGCTATTAATTTTACTTTTTATAGTTCCCTTCAAGTAAGAACAAGTACAAAAGCCAGAGCGCCTAGCCTCGAGAATTGATTTAATATCAACCAAGCCAAAATCCATTACCTTCAATGTTTTTATTAAAGCTAATTCTTCAATCACGCATTCATCAAAAATGCGGTATTTACTTTCTGAGCGCCCAACGGGCTGGATGAGCTTTTGGTCGCAATAAAACCTTATTGTTTTTACTGGTAAGCAAGCGAGCTTGGAAACGTCTCCGATTTTCAGCTCGCGCTTTGGCCAAGGCAAGGTTCCAGCCATAATTAATAAGTTAGTAAGATGCTATGAATGCTAGAGCTCTGCCCAGCTGCGCAGTTCCTTTAGGTTCATCACGCCCTCCTTGCGTTTTTCACCCAGAGTCCAGGTGGGGAAGGCTTTTATTCCTGCTTTTTTGCAGCGTTCGCGGCCGGCGTCGTCTTTATCGCATTCCACATAGGGCAATTCCCGGCCTGCTTCTGTGCCAAAAAGATTTTTTTGATGGAAGCAGTGGGTGCACCACCAGGCACCATAAAAAATTGCCCCCGCCTGCTTTAGGGCCTTTGCAAATTTCAACTGCTCCGCCGTGGAAGGGCTAACTGCATCGCCTAAATTGCCAGCCCTAGCGGGCATTTCAAGGGGCGCTACCCACAAGCAAGCAAGCAGGGGTAAAGCCCAGCCAAAACGAGCCATCCTCTTAGGGCAATTGCCTTCAGATTAGGCGAATAGGCCAGCGTTCGGGCTTCCGCCTCCCTTGCTTAGCCAAAAGCTGAGACACTGGGGCAAATGGATTTTGCAGGTTGGTGATGGCAGGGGGTGGTTACCGCGACTATTTCAAGGTGCTTGAACTGGAGCGGGGGGCTGATGCTGATGCCGTAAAAAAGGCCTTTAGACGCCTTGCGCGGCAATATCACCCGGATGTGAACCCTGGAGATGCCAGCGCAGAATCTCGCTTTAAAGAAATAAGTGAAGCCTATGAAGTGCTTTCAGATCCGGAAAAACGCCAACGCTACGAACAGTTTGGCCAATATTGGAACCAGGCCGGTGCGGCGCCAGGAGCTGGTTTTGATGTGGATTTCGGCCGTTACGGCAATTTTGATGATTTCATCAACGACCTCCTGGGCAGGTTTGGAGGCCCAGCCGGTTTTGGCATGGGTGGATTTCCTGGGGCTGGCTCTACCCCTAGCCCAAACCTCGATGCTTCCGCAAACCTAAAAGTTAGTTTCGCGGAAGCATTTCGCGGCTGCGAACGCAGCTTGCAGGTGAATCAAGAGAAAGTTCAGGTGCGCATACCAGCAGGAGTACGCACTGGCAGCAGGCTACGGCTAAAAGGAAAAGGCAACCTGCAACCCAGCAGTGGCCGCAGGGGCGATCTCTACCTCAATATCCAATTGGATAACCATCCAGTGTGGGAACTTGAGGGGGATTTAATGCGCGCTGATCTTCCCCTAAGCCCAGAAGAAGCGATTCTTGGTGGTGAATTAATTGTGCCCACCCCCGATGGGGAGGCGCTGATAACAGTGCCGGCTGGCATCAATAGTGGCCGCAGCCTGCGCTTAAAAGGAAAAGGCTGGCCTCTACGCCAAGGCAGGGGCGACTTACTGCTCACTATTCAAGTTCAAATCCCATCAGAACTAAACCCGGAAGAGAAGCGAATCTATGAACAGTTGCGCCAGCTGCGCCAAACCCTGAAGTTAAATCCAAGGGATCAACTGGTGGCAAATGGTATTTTGTGATATTGTTAAATTAAAAATAACATGAGAAGCGGATTAAAATGGGTATTAAAAAAGTTTTTATTTTATTTTTTATTGGCTTACTCTTTAGTTTTAGCCTTGGCTTAGGGCTTCAACACCACAGCTTTGCCGCAACCCCTAGGCAAACAGAATCCGATTTAGCTGTTAGACCATTAGATCCCAAGCGAGATATCGAAATTGGCATCCATATTGAAAATATTTACAATTTATCCCTGAAAGATAAAACATTTAACGCTGAGGGTTGGTTTTGGCTGAAGTGGCCGGAAGCGGTGCAGGAAATAATTACCAAAAACAAAATATATATTCTAGAAATTGTTGAATTAGTGAATCAAGTGGAAACCTGGGATTCCAAGATTCAATTAGATAGCAATGAACCAGAACTTCAGGCTGATGGAAACTGGTTGCAACTGGTGCGTTTTTCAGCGAAATTTTACGATGACGCTCAGAATCTCAAGCGCTTTCCCTTTGAAACCCTTGAATTACCGATCACAGTTGAAACCAGGCCCACCATATTTTCAATGGCCAATCAAGCAATCAGCCTCTATCCAAAACTTGGCACCACAGGGGTTTTAGGCCAATATGCAGGCCTCAATGGCTTTGAGCTGCATGGTTCATCTTTAACTAAATCAATTTATACTTATAGCACTAACTTTGGTGAAAACAATGGCGAAAAGGGGGGTGAATTTAGCCGAGTTGATTACACCGTAAACTACGCAACGGAATTTTGGCCCTCTTTTTACCAATATATAATGCCCTGGCTTGCTGTGATGGCAATGTTAATTTTAGCGCCCAACCTTGAAGGTAAATTCACGGAATTGCGATTAGCGATTCCCTCCACCGCCCTGTTAACCCTGGTGTTTTTGCAACTTGGCACAAGCTCAGATTTGCCAAAACTCAGCTATATCACCTTCATCGATCAGCTCTATCTGTTTGGATATATTGCTTCCATAGTTCTTTTCGCCCTATTTGTTTGGGGCAGCAATTTGTACGAAACTGCTCCAGCAGAACAGCAGCAAACTGTTATGTTAAAAATAAATCGAATAGATCTTGTCTACCAAATCAGTGTTATTGCTGGCAGTGGTTTAATCGCCGTTTCCGCCTCTCTCTAGGATTCCCCTAGCCAGGTTTTATGCCATGGAACTTTCCTATCGTCCCCGCCGGCTCCGGCGCACCCCTGCCCTGCGGGCAATGGTGCGGGAAACCCAGCTAAGCCCCGCTGATTTCATCTATCCCCTTTTTGTGCACGAAGGGGCAACCAATGAAGCGATCGGCGCCATGCCCGGCTGCCAGCGCTGGAGTTTGGATGGCTTAATCCATGAGGTGGGTAGAGCTTGGGAATTAGGCATCCGCTGTGTGGTGTTATTTCCCAAGGTGGCCGATGGCCTTAAAACTGAAGCTGGCAGTGAATCCTTCAATGCTGGCGGCCTTATCCCCAGGGCAATCAAACGCATAAAGGAAGTGCATCCCGCCATGACGGTGATGACCGATGTTGCCCTCGATCCCTATTCCTGCGATGGCCACGACGGCATTGTTAGCCAAGAGGGAATTGTGCTAAATGATGAAACCGTTGAAATTCTCTGCCGCCAGGCGGTTACCCAAGCCATGGCCGGTGCCGATCTGATTGGCCCCAGCGACATGATGGATGGCCGGGTGGGGGCGATTCGTGAAGCCCTAGATGCTGAGGGTTTTGAACATGTGGGCATCATTAGTTACACCGCTAAATACGCCTCCGCCTACTACGGCCCCTTCCGCGAAGCCCTTGATTCAGCCCCGCGGAGCACCACAGCCAAGCCGATCCCAACTAATAAATCCACCTACCAAATGGATCCCGCCAATGGCCGGGAAGCCCTTACCGAAGCAGTGCTGGATGAACAGGAGGGTGCCGATATCTTGATGGTGAAGCCAGGCTTGGCCTACCTAGACATCGTTCATAGGTTGCGGGCAGAAACCGAACTACCAATCGCTGCCTACAACGTAAGTGGGGAATACGCCATGGTTAAAGCCGCCGCCGAACGCGGTTGGATCGATGAAAAAGCCGTAGTGCTCGAAACTTTGCTTTGTTTCAAGCGGGCCGGTGCTGATTTAATCCTCACTTATCACGCCTGCGACGCAGCAACATGGCTCCGCCAAGGCTGATCTTTTTTGTTGGTTGGGTTTATGCCCCCTGGGGGGCTGCCGCCACCTGCGCACTGATCGCCATGCGCCTGCTTTTTATCGACCAGTTCAGTGAGCACAGCCATGGCTGGGGCTTGATCGGTAATGGCGCCATCTGCTTCAGCATTGGTTGTGTTTGCAAGGTGTCTTGGGGGTTAGCCAAGCTCAGCAAAGCCGCCCCCCAGCAACGTTGATGCCATGAACCGCCAGGTGCTGCGTTTACTTGTGAGCCTCCCCTGGGTAGCGGCCCTTGTGGTGTTGCTGGCGGTTGTGAAATTGGCTGACCAGCGCAGCAAAGTGCATTGGGGGCTGCTGGGCAGCGGCCTGATTTGCTTCAGCATCGGCTGCTTAGCTCGCACCAGCTTGGGTTTACACAACCTGCGCTCGGCTGAGGATCAAAAGTGACCGCAGCCATCCTGTTGGCGGCAAGCCTTGGCTTGGCAATGGTGGGGCCATTAGCGCAAATACAAGCAAAAGCTCCTGCAGCTTCTGCTGCCCTATTGCGTCAACTAGGGCAGCTAGAGCGGGAATTAGGCCAGCTAGATAGGGCCCTTGGGGAAATACCAAACAGCAAAGAAACCAGCCTTGCCTCCTTAGCTGATGCCCCGGCCGGCAGTTTACTAGCGCCAGCCAATTCAGCCATTCCAAATCAAGCCGATGCACTAACGATTCGCCAGGAATTGCACCTCACCCTGGCCCAAGCGCAAGAACTGGCTTTGATAAATGATTTAGCCCTAAAGGAACGCCAAGCCCAAATAAACGAAAGCCAAGGGTATGTGCAAAGTGCCAAGGGTTTATTTGCACCAACCATCGGCTTTCGGGCCCGCGGTGGTTACAGCCAACAAAGCCAATATAATTTCGCTCCCCAAAACAATTTTTCGCTTTATCCCGAATACAGCAGCGTTAGCCAAGCAAATGGCAGCAGCATCAAAACCTATGCCCCCAGTGCCAGCTTTCGAGTTACAAGCGATGGCTGGAATGCACTCACCACTGGTTTTGCTGATATTTCGGCTGGCCTACGGCTTGATTACAACCTTTTAGATCTCAGCCGTGGTCCCACCCTGGCGGCAAGGCAAGCCCAACGCCAAGAAGCGATCGCCCGCTATGGCGATCAACTGCGGGCCACCCAATTAGCGGTGAGCAGCAGTTTTTACAGATTGCAACTAGCTCAACAGTTGGTGCGGATTCGCGAAGCGGTGCTCGCAAACGACCTAGTAATCCAAAGCCAGGTAAAGGCCCTTAAGCAGGCAGGCCTAGTGCCCCGGCTTGATCAATACCGCATCGAAGCCCGTAGCCAGGAGGGCAAACGACGCCTATTGCAAGCAATGGCTGATCGCCGCAGCAGCCAGCGGGAACTTTCCAACCTGCTCAACGTTGCCTTCAACACCACCATCAGCGCCGCCGGGCCCATCAATCTGCAACCCCCCTGGCCACTCAGCCTCGAAAACACCCTGGTGCAGGGCTTCTATCAAAATCCCCAGTTGCTAGCCCTAAAAGCGGCGCGGAATGCCCTTTTGCGCCAAGCCGATAGTCAAGCTGCCCAGCTGCTGCCAAACCTGGGTCTATTTGCGGAAGGGGGCTACGGCCAAAACAACATCAGCAACTTTGGCGTAAAACTACAGGGTTGTTGCGCTGCCACCCACATCCCTTTAGTGCAAAACCAACAGGCAGATTGGGCCGCAGGCTTGCGATTCAATTGGCGGCTTTTTGATGGTGGTGTAACCAGTGGCCAGGTGGCTGCCAGCCGCGCCGCAGCTGAACGGTTGAGCCTTGCCAGCGCAAGGGAACGCAATCGCATTCGCCAAGAATTGGAAAGCGCATTTTTTTACTACGAAGCTTCGTTAGCGCAAGTAGTGGCTGCTCGGTATGGCTACCGCGCCGCCAGGGAAGCCCTGCGGGATGCCAGGACCCGCTATGGGGTTGGCCTTGCCGATTACAGCGATGTGAGCGACAGCCTGCGGCAATTAACTGTGGCAATGGAAGCAAAAGCAGAAGCAATTACCCAGGCAAACCTCAGCTATGCCCGCTTGCTGCGGGAACTTAGCCCTCCCCTGAATCAACTTGATTCGCTTGCCACCAACAATTAATCCCACGCCAAATCAATAACAAAACCAGCAATACAAACCAAAACCACAACTCCGGTGCGTTGGCATGGAGCAGCACCACCAAAAGAACAGCAGCTGATGCCAACCAAGGCAATTCCCGCCGCAATGGTGTGTGGAACCAATTCATCAGAGTTCCTCTGGATTTTGACGCAGATTTGAACGATCCCAACGCAATTGCCGCAGGGTGCGATAGCTACCGGTGAGATTGCGCAACACCGGCACTAAATAACTAATTGGCGGCCGCCATTCCACATAACTATGGGCCGTGAGGGTAAGCCCTTCCCTAAGCGGAAACACCCTGCTGCCGGCGGAAAGGGTCCAGCGGTAGCCATCTTTTGTGGCAGGGTTGCGACTCAACAACAATTCAGCCCGCATAACGGGGCCATCCTTCACCAATTCCCGGGCCAACTGGGGATTACCAAGGGTTGTATTCACGTCTTCCTCAGTGGCAGGCAACAAATTCACCCTTTCAACCTCCGCTTCTACGCCGCCAAAGCGGCCCCGCTGCTGCCAATCAGGCACTAATTCCAAAGGCAAGCCCCGCCGCAAACGCCTGGCATCGGCGGGGGAGAAATAAGCCACCGCCCGCAGGGGCAGGGGCCGTAGGCCCTGGAGCGTGCCGAGCCTTTGGCCGGCCTTCACCGTTTGACCGCGCACCACCTGCACATCCAAAACCCTGCCATCCCTATTTGCTTTTAGGGTGCCTTCAAAAGCAAGCCGTTGCTGGGTTACTCGAATCGTGCGGCGCAAATCGTTGATGCGGTAATCGCGCTGCTGCTGTTCACTATCGATCTCAAGTTTGATCTTTTGATATTGATCCTGGGCAGCCCGCTCCTGAATGCGCAAATCAGCAATATTTACTGCTAATTGGGTGGAGCGATCCTCTGTGCTCACTACAGGAGCAGCTAATGGTGCAACCACCTCCCGGGCAGCTAGGTAGCGATAATCGGCAAGTTTTTGGTCGTAAGTAGTTTTCAACTGGCGCAAATTGGCAGCATCGCTTTGCAACTTCACCAGGGCGGTGTTTTTAAGGTTTTGGGCTGCCCTTAAGCGGCTGCCATCCCGGCGGTTGAGGTTTGCGTTGATCGCAATCAGCTCTGCTAGATCACGGTTTTGACGCTGCAATTCCTGCTCCAAGGCAGGTAGATAGATCCTCAGCAGCGGTTGCCCCCTTCGCACCAATTGACCTTGCTCCATGAATAAATCAAGGATCTGGCCGGCTGCCCTGGCATCCAGCAAGGTGGCATCACCTGGCACGGTTAACACCCCACGGCCAACAACTTCCGTGGGCACAGGCCACAGCAGCACCCAAGCGGCAGTTAGGGCTGCCATCCCCGTGAGGGAAAGCGCCACAGGGCGATAGCCAGGGGCATCAAACACCAAAAAAGCAGGCCACTTACCTTGCAGTTTGCCTGGAATCACCACTAGGCACCATTGGCCTCAACAATGGGAGTAATCGCATCATTGCCATGGGAGTGGAAAGGCTGGGCCATGTGGCCATTCGAGTGGCTGACATGGCTAGGGCTAAGCACTTTTACCAACAATTAGGGATGCGTTTGGTGTGGGATGCCCCCGACTGGGCCTACCTGATGGCAGGCGCCGACGGCTTAGCCCTACTAGGGCCCAGCTACAAAGCAGCTGGGCCCCATTTTGCTTTTCATTTTGAAGATCGCCCCGAATTGAATTCCCTGCACGCAGAACTGCAATCGGCAGGCCATAGCTGCGGGCCCATCCATGACCATCGCGATGGCACCGCCAGCTTCTACCTCCAAGACCCGGAAGGCAACTGGCTCGAAATGCTCTACGAGCCCCCCGGTGGCATCCCCAGCAACCTGGAAAGGGATGCCAAGCACGCTTGATATCGAAGCAGAAGCACTCCAATTACTGGAGTGGGGCAGGCTCGGCCAACAATTGGCCCAATTCGCCGGCAGCGTATTGGGGCGGAAATTATGCGAGGCCATCCCCCTTGCCCCCAACCTTGAAGAGGCGCGGCGGCGCATGGAGGAAACCGCTGAAATACTTGGCCTAGATGGCCTTTTAGAGGGTGGACTCAGTTTTGTTGGCGTTGCAGACACAACTGAGACCGTGCAGTTGTGCGCCAAAGGCGGCTGCAGCGATGGTGAAGCCCTACTGCAATTAGCAAACACCCTTGCTGCCGCCAGGCGCCTGCGGCGTCAAATCGATGATCCCCTGCTCAGGCCAGTTAGCACCGCATTGCTGGTGGGCTTGCGCACCCTGCCGGAATTGGAACAACAGTTGCGTTTTGCCTTAGAGGAGGGCGGTCGCGTGGCGGATCGCGCCAGTTCAGCCTTAGAAGCACTGCGGCGTCAATTGGCAGCCCAACGGCTCGAGCGGCAGCGGCGCCTCCAGGAATTAATCCGCCGCTGGGCAGCTCAATTGCAAGACAACGTGGTTTCCCAACGCCACAACAGACCGGTGCTTGCCGTGAAGGCCAGCGCCGTTGGTCAAATCCAGGGCCAGGTGCACGACAGCTCTGCCTCCGGCAGCACCCTATTTATTGAACCCCAAGCGGTGGTGGCCCTTGGCAATCGCATCGCCGAGCTGGAAGGGCAAGAACGGCAGGAGGAGCGGCGCGTGTTGCTAAACCTCAGCAAAGCGGTGGGGGCTGAAGCCGATGGCCTCGCGGCCCTTCAAAACTGCCTGGCCCGGTTGGATCTCGCCCTTGCAAGAGCCCGCTACAGCGCCTGGCTTGGGGCGGTGAAACCAGAACTTGGCAGCCAGCATTGGCAGCTATTGGAATTACGTCATCCCCTACTGGTGTGGCAAGAGCGGCAGGAGGGGGGTGCGCCTGTGGTGCCGGTGAGTTTGCAGATCGAGCCCAATTTGCGGGTGGTTGCCATCACAGGCCCAAACACCGGCGGAAAAACCGTAACGCTTAAAAGCCTTGGCCTAGCAACACTGATGGCTAGGGCGGGGCTGTTTTTACCCTGCCAAGGCACTGCAAAATTGCCCTGGTGTGCGGCTGTTTTAGCTGATATCGGCGATGAACAATCGCTTCAGCAAAACCTTTCCACCTTCAGCGGCCATGTGAAACGCATTGCCAGAATCCTTACTGCTATCACCAATCTGCAATCGGCAGCTAACTGTGGCCTAGCTCCGGCCCTAGTGCTGCTAGATGAGGTGGGCGCTGGCACCGATCCCAGTGAAGGCAGTGCCTTAGCCACCGCCCTACTGCAACAACTGGCGGCAACGGTGCAGTTATCGGTTGCCACCACCCATTTCGGTGAATTAAAGGCGCTCAAATACAACGACCCCCGCTTTGAAAATGCCTCGGTTGAATTCAATGAAGCCAGCCTTAGGCCCACCTACAGATTGCTTTGGGGTATTCCGGGGAGAAGCAACGCCCTAGCGGTAGCAAGGCGATTGGGCTTGCCTGAGCCGGTGCTGCAGGCAGCTGAAACCATGCTTGAAAACCAAGGTGCCAGCTCCGTTAATAGCGTTATCTTTGGCCTTGAAGAGCAAAGGCAAAGGCAACAGGAGGCCGCTGAAGAAGCAGCCGCCCTTTTGATGCGGGCAGAACTGTTGCACGAGGAACTGCAACAACGCTGGCAGCAGCAACAACAAATCAAAATCGAGCAACAGGGCCTGGCCCGCGACCAACTGGTGGGATCGATTCGCGAAGGCCAAAAAGAGGTGCGGCAATTAATTAAACGGCTGCGCCGTGGTGATGCCGGCGGAGAGGATGCCCGCCAAGCGGGCCAGAGGTTAAAAGTTTTAGAAGCGGCTCACCGCGGCCAAATCGCCCCCGCACCAGCAAAGGGCTGGCTGCCCCAGGTGGGTGATCGAGTGCGCTTGCTAAGCCTTGGTAAAGCAGCTGAGGTGCTGGCCATTGGCGATGGCGGCAGCAGCCTGCAATTGCGCTGCGGTGTGTTACGACTCACGGTGCCCCTTGATGGCATCGAAGGTTTGCACGGTGAAAAGCCAGTGGCACCACCTCCAGCTCCAGTTGCAACTCCAGCAACAGTTGCAACTCCAGCAACAGTTGTTAAATCAAGCGCTGCCAGCAGCAGCCCGCGCACCAGCAACAACAGCGTTGATGTGCGCGGCATGCGGGTGCATGAGGCGGAAGCAGTGGTGGAAGAACACCTGCGCCGATGCCGCGGCACCCTTTGGGTGGTGCATGGCGTTGGCACCGGTCGCTTAAAGCGTGGCCTACGCAGCTGGCTGGAAGGGCTCAATTACGTGGACAAAGTTTGTGATGCCAACCAAGATGAAGGTGGACCAGGATGCAGCGTTGTTTGGCTGCGTTAACCCCACCATTGGCTCACCCCCACGAAATCCAACACGAACATCGGGATGGCAATCCCGCCGCTTTCCGCTGGAGTGTGCTCCTAAACAGTGGCCTTTCAGGGTTGCAGTTAGCCATTGGCATCGGCTTTGGCTCCCTTGCCCTAATCGGTGATGCCTTGCATAACCTCGGCGATGTGGCTGGTTTGTTGCTCGGTTGGGGCGCTGAACAATTAAGTGCAAGGCCCGCCAGCAAACAATTCACCTATGGCTTTGGCCGCAGTACCCAGCTGGCCGCCATGGCCAATGCGGCACTGATCTTGATGGCCTCCGCTGTGGTGATTGTGGAGGGGCTCCAGCGCTTAGCAAAACCGGTGGAAGTTACAGCTGGCCCGGTGGCGGTGGCCGCCTTCATCGGCATCCTTGTAAATCTTGGCTCCGCCCGCTTATTTGGCCATAACCACGGCCACGACTTAAATAAAAAAGCCGCAGTATTCCATCTGTTAACCGATGCCGCCGTTAGCGCAGCGGTTCTTGTGAGTGCCCTTTTGGTTCAATTCACCGGCATCCATTGGTTGGATCCCTTCACCGGCATCTTGGTTGGCTTTGCAGTGGCCTGGACCGGTTGGAAACTGCTGCGTCAATCCGTGGTAGTTGCCCTAGATGGGGTGCCCCCAGGCATAAATATGGAAGCAGTTGAAACCACCCTGGCATCCCTGCCTGGTGTGGTGAACGTGCATCACATCCATGTTTGGGGCATGAGCACATCGCAAACCGCCCTCACCGCCCACCTACTCAGGAATCCCCAAGCCGTTAACGATATGGAATTAATCCACCAGGCCAAGCAAGCCCTGGCTGAACTCGGCATCGCCCACTCAACCCTGCAACTAGAGAACCTGCCCTAGGGCAAGCCCACCTGCATCAAACAAGCTGCAGCCGCTGGCATCCACCTCCAAGTGAATAACTTGCCCCAATTGCAAAGCCGCCGCCGGCAGGGCCCTGAACTGCACTTTTTCGCAACTTTCCTGAAGCACCGCCGCCACCAGCACTTCATTACCTAGGGCTTCAATCTGTTCCACCTCCGCTGGCAGATTGCGGTTTGTGGCAGGGGCAAGCCGCAATTTTTCCGGGCGTAAACCAGCCGTAAGCTGTTTCCCTAAATGGTTATGCAGCAATCCGGCCGCCGCTGGCTCCAGGGTTATGCGGCGCCCCCCCAAGAGCACCTGCTCTGCTGAAACCACTTCAACCTTGAGCAGGTTCATGGGCGGTGAACCAATGAATTGAGCCACAAATAAATTTGCTGGTTTTTGATACAACTCCATGGGGGTGCCGAGCTGTTGCAAACAGCCACCATTGAGAACGGCAATGCGATGGCCCATGGTCATCGCTTCCACTTGATCATGGGTTACATACACGGTGGTAACCCCAAGGGAACGCTGCAAATCAACGATTTGGCGCCGGGTGTCACCCCGCAATTTTGCATCCAGATTGCTGAGCGGTTCATCCATCAAAAACACAGCCGGTTCCCGGGCAATCGCCCTACCAAGCGCCACCCTTTGCTTTTGACCACCAGATAATTCTTTTGGTAAGCGATCCAGCAATGGGCCGAGGTTGAGCATTTCCGCCACGTGCTGCACCTGCTTTGTGATGGCTTGCTCCCTGGGCGAATGCACAAATGCAGTGTTACGGGCCAACCAATCCCGCAGCTGTTGCTGCCAACCACGGTGACCGCTGCGCCTTAGCCCAAAGGCAATGTTTTGCGCCACCGATAGGTGGGGATAAAGGGCATAGCTCTGAAACACCATTGCCACGTCCCTGCGGGAAGGGGGCAGGTTGGTTACGGTGCGCCCGCCCACCAACACCTCCCCTGCGCTTGGGGTTTCCAAACCGGCCAACAGACGCAACAAGGTGCTCTTACCGCAACCGGAGGGGCCCACCAGTACTAAAAATTCACCATCTTTAATCTGTAAATCAATTCCGCGTAAAACCTCAACCGCAGCAGCACCACGGCGGGGGGGATATTGCTTGCGCAGGTTTTGAAATTCAACCTCAGCCAAAAGGGCAGGGCGAGATGTTCAACTTTAATGGGGGATTGGCTAAGGCATTTTGCAGTTCATCGACCAGGCCAAGATCGCCGTTAAGGCCGGCCGGGGTGGCGATGGCATCGCTGCTTTTCGCCGGGAGAAATATGTGCCAGCCGGGGGGCCCTCAGGCGGTGATGGAGGCTGGGGTGGTGATGTGGTGATGGTGGCGGATAGCAATCTGCAAACCCTGCTTGATTTCAAATACAAACGTTTGTTTGAAGCAAATGATGGCCGCAGGGGAGGGCCGAACAAATCCACCGGAGCCAGTGCAAACGACCTTGAGATCAAAGTGCCCTGCGGCACTGAAGTGCGTGAGTTACCAAGCGGCATGTTGCTTGGCGATTTGGTGGATGAGGGGGAAAAACTGATAATCGCCAAGGGTGGCAAGGGGGGGCTTGGCAATGCCCATTACCTGAGCAACCGCAACCGGGCCCCAGAGAAGTTCACAGAGGGCAAAGAGGGCGAGCAAAGAGAATTGCAATTAGAACTAAAACTTTTAGCTGAAGTGGGTTTAGTGGGCATGCCAAATGCCGGCAAAAGTACCCTTATTTCAGTGTTATCAAGTGCCAGGCCAAAAATTGCCGATTACCCCTTCACTACGCTGGTGCCAAATCTTGGCGTGGTGCGCCGTCCCAGCGGCGATGGCACAGTATTTGCCGATATCCCTGGCTTAATTGCAGGGGCGGCCAGGGGGGCTGGGCTAGGCCATGATTTCCTACGGCACATCGAACGCACAAAGTTATTGATTCATTTAGTTGATTGCTCAACCAGTGATCCCCAAGCTGATGCAATTACACTATTAAATGAATTACAGGCCTATGGCCATGGATTACCGGAGCGGCCCAGGATCACAGTGCTAAGTAAAAGCGAATTAATAGATGCGGAACAGCAAAAAGAAATTCAAACAAACCTGGAAACAGCTCTACAACAAAAGGTTGCCTTGATTTCAGCCGCCACCGGATATGGCCTCACCGGCTTGCTGCAGGCGGTGTGGCTAGAGCTTGGCATTGAAAATCCCTAACTGGGAAATTGATGGATTAATCAAACCAACTGATTGGCCCAGGGCATAAATCGCTCCAATTGCTCTTGATTACAGGCCGCCAGGGTTGGATAGCTGGCATCAGCTTCTGCAGATCCCTTGGTTAAAGGGAAAGGCGGTGCTGCAATTGAGCGCAGGGGGCACTGCAATTCCTGCAGCATCAGCCACACCGCAGCGATGTCCCACACCTTGGGCGTAGCTTCCAAGGCCGCCAGCATCGTGCCTAAACCAACCCCAAGCAGATTGAGGCTTGCCACACCAAGCATGCGGGTTTTAGCTGGAAATGGTTGCTTAAGGCTGCCTAAAACCTTGATTGAACGGGTGCAAAGGCTGGCGCAACTACAGCCGTGGCGCGGGCCGCCGGGGCTAGCCAGGGAAACCCCATCGCGCCACACCCCCTTGCCCTTGATGGCAACAAAGCGTTGACGCAAGGGCGGCACATCCAAAATTGCCGCCACGGGCTGACCGCCAGCAAAACGGGCCATGGAAATTGCCCAAATCGGCAAACCCACGGAGAAATTTGTAGTGCCATCAAGGGGATCCACCACCCAGTAACAATCTTCCGCAGGCACCACGGTGCTGCCTTCTTCACTCAAAAGGCCATCGCCGGGATAGATCCGAGCAAGGCCAGCGGCCAAGGTGCTGTCACTCCATTGATCACAGGCGGTAACGAGGCTGCCATCGGCTTTAAGGGCACTGCTGATCTGGCCGAAATCCTCCCGCTGGCGATCAGCTACCAGATCAACCAATTCAAAGAGGGCTTGCCACTGGTGATCAACAGGGAAAGTGTTTTGGGGCGAGGGGTGCAGCTCAGGCATCTAGGTCTAGGGCAAGTAAATCGCCAAGGGCCCGTTGCACCCTTTGCTGGAATAAGGCGGTGTCAACTCGTAAAAGCAGGATGCCCGCCAGCAACAAACCAAAGGCCTGCAGCAGGAACACACTGGCATAGGCGCCGTAGCTGTTTTGATTGCCAAAGAAACCGCCAAACAAACTAAGTAATCCACCACCTGCAACGGTTGCAAACCCACGGGCATAGGCTTGGGCTAATCCCCATAAGCCGATAAAGGTGCCCGCCAGTTGGGGGGAGGTGAGGCCAAGCATCAAGGTGAGGCAAGCATTTGTGCCAACACCTGCTCCGTAGCCAAATAGAACAAGGGCAAATTTAAAAAGTGGCACCGATTGCAGCAGGCCAGAGGCGGCAATTGCCACTAGAAAAACAGCCGACACCACCCCACCTATGAGGGCGGTGCGTTGGGGGCCAAGCCTTGGCACCAGGAGAAAACCGGTGCTGGCAATACCCACCAAGGTACCCATGCCCCAGAGGGCATTTAGCCTGGTGGTATCACATATGGTCATGTTGAAAACGGCGCCGCCATAGGGCTCAAGTACGGCTTCCTGCAGAAACAAGCTGAATGTAAATAAACACAGCACACAAAAGAAATAGGCCACTTGTGGGTCGGCCCGCAGCAATTTAATCGAATCGCTAAAACCCAACTCTTGGATCTTGCGTGAGATCGCAGTTGCTGGTTTTGGACCATTGGTAAGCGAAGGTTCAACCCCGATTACCGCAACTAAAATCAAGCCAAAAATAACAATTGGTGCTACTACCGTGAGCTTGCGAACGGCGGAGATCACCAGGCTTAAATCGGTGCTGGCACAGGCACTACCTAAAAAGCGACTGGCAAAAATTGCACCCACAACAATGCCAACCGTGAGCATCGACCACACCACCGACACCAGGGCGGGCCGTTCCCGTTCATTGGTGACATCAACCAAAAGGGCAGCAAAGGGGGTGGAACTGGCTGAGATAGCTGTGCCATATAGCAGAAAAACCAAGGCCAGCACAAGCGAGCGCGTTAGCACCGCGGCGCTATCGCCTGCCTGGGCTGCGGCCGCCACCCACAGCACTGTGCTGCCGGCAAGCCAAAACAAAAGGCAAAAAGCTGCTGCACCGCCAAGGATGAATGGGGTGCGACGTAAACCACCGAGCCGGCACTGATCAGAGCGCTTGCCAAACCACACCCGCGTAAAAGCAACCAATTGCTGGCAACCCAAGGCAAGGGCCGTTAACACAGCCGGCACCTGGAAATCATCAATCAATAAACGATTAAAAATCCCCAGGGTGAGCACTGCCAGGGCACCTAAACAGGCCTGAAATAAACCAAGCCTGAGGGCTAAAAACAGCAAGCGGGAAGAGGGCAATGGTTTGAGTGTTACTGGGGTGCCGCTTGAATTAGGCAAGGGGAATTGGTGGGCACTGGAATAACAGGTACTTGTGTGATTGGATCCCTTGTGGGCTTAGTGGGCAATTGGGCTGGGGTACAGCGCAACACCCGATCAAGCCCGGTGCGCCGTTGCAATTGGGCAACGTTGGTGTTGTATCTATTAACAGCGTTGGAATAATCAACCTCTGCGGTGGTGGCATCCCGCTGGCTATCAACAACATTTCGCTGGGTGCCAACGCCAGCTTGGAAGCGCAAACGGGCCAGGCGCAAGGATTCGCGGGTGGATAGAACTTGCCTCGATGTGGTGATTAAATTTCGGATTTGAGCCTGCAGAGAGAAATAGGCCTGCTCAACTTCATAGCGAATTGCATCCCTTTGAGTGGAAAATTTATAGGTATTTTCAGTTGCCAACTGGCGCTGTTGGCGGGCTTGGGCAGCAGATTTACCGCCATCAAATATGTTCCATTTGAGATTGAGTCCAACTGTTTCGCGCAACTGCTCAACAACCAAACCCATATTGGCAGGGCCATCAACGTTCGCCTCTCCAAAAGTTTTATCCCAACCAGATGTGCTGAAAATACTTAAAAATGGTTGGACATTTCCAAGGGCACTATTGGCATTGGAATTGGCAATTGAAACATCAAGGATCAAATTGCTGAGCTCCTCGCGGAAGGCATAGGCCGCCACAATGCTTTCTTGCAACGAAGGCTGCCAAACCCCCAGCAGGGTTGATGGATCAGCTGCCGTTGGCGTTATGTTTTGGGGAAGATCAAGCAAACGGGCAAGGTCCCTGCGAGTTAGGGATTGCTGTAGAAAACCTTCGGTGAGTTTTTGTTGGTCGCGGGCCAACTGGGTTTCAGCCTCCATCACATCAAGCTTGGTGGCAACACCCGCCTGCAATCTCGCCCTGGCATCGCGCAAATTAACTGAGGAGGATTGCACCGCAGATTTACCAATCCGCACCTGATCATCTGCATATTGAAGCTGGAAATAGGCACTTGCTGCTTGCAGCCGCAATTCGCGTAGGGTAATTAGATATTGATTTTTAGCTTTTTCAAACTGATCCCTGGCAGCTGCGATCTGGGGCACCCGCTGGGGATTAATCAAATCCCAATTAAAATTAAGAGCTGCGATTGCTCCGTATGTTTGGGTTTGGGTTTTATAGGAATTTGCATCGTAGGGATTGTTAGGTGTGATTGCCCCGCTACCATAGTTCTGGGTGCGACTGCCAAAACCTCGGGAGGGGAAACTACCAGTGCTGAGGCTTAAAGTTGGATACCAGGCGGAAATTTGAGCTCTTAAATTTGATTTAGCCTGTTCAACCTGGGAGGCAATTGCTTTTAATTGGGGACTATTCACTTCAATTAATCTTTCCACTTCCCTAAGCCTCAAGGGCCGGTAATCAACAATTCTCACCTGGGCAGGGTTGGTGGGTAGGGCCAGGGGGGCAGGGGCCGCAAGATTATTTAAATCAGAGGGCAAGCTGGTGGCTGCCGGTGGCAGGGCATCAGGGTTTGATTTGGGCCGGGGACCCTTCACCTTGATGGCATTGGGCAATTGCTCAGGGCTGGGATCAAGGGAATCATTGGCCCAAGCAGCCGTTGGCCCGGCGGCCAAGACGAGGGCCAGCATCAAGCTGCGCATGCGTCTAGCCACCTTCACCTTCCAGAAATTATCTGTTTAGAAAATTTAGGTTGTTTTGAGCCTTTAACGCAGGCAAGCAGCCACGACTTCAGCTGCACCCCCCACCACACAAATCGGCACGCCAAGCTTTTTTTCCACCTGCTCGAGCCTCAAATCATCAAGAAAAACCGCATCCCCCTGGCGCAACAGCACCGCCGGCAGCAGCAAAAGCTCACCCAAATCGCGATCGGCTAGCCCCTCCAACAGATCGGAGCCGGTGAGCAAACCCGTTACCACCTGATCGCAGCCCCAGTAGGGACTCGGCAATGGCTGCAATTGCAGATCGAGGCCAACCACTTTCTTGAGGCGCTCCACCACCGGCAGCAGCGCTTCCCCCACCAAACGGCCCACCACCCAGCTGATCCGCTTTGGTGTTGCCAAACTTTTGGGTAGTGCTTTGGTGGCTTGATCAAGCTCCTCAAGGAAGGCGCGAATGCTGCCCACACCATTTTCCTGCTGGGGAAAATCGGCATAGCTAGCCCGCGGCGGCAGGGGTAAGCCAGCCATCAAATACCACTCATCCGATAACCAGGCCCAAGGGTTTCCAAAGCGTTTTTTAAAACCCTCCTGCAGGGCTTCCACGGCCGCGATCGTTTGCAAGGCTGAGGGCCGATCCACGGGTATTAAGCCATCGCCATCAGGGCGAAAGCGGGTTAAACCCACTGGCACCACTGCAACAGATAACACCGCCGGCCAATCACCGGCGCCAAAACCAGCAAGATCGTTCAAGCTGGCGATTAGGGCTTCGCCATCATTAATTCCGGGGCACACCACCACCTGGGCGTGAATTTGCAGTTGCCTTTTTTGAAACCATTCCAATTGTTCCATCAACAAACCAGCCCTTTCGTTTTGCAATAGGCGGCTGCGCAGGGCTGGTTCTGTGGCATGCACAGATACATAAAGGGGCGACAGGCGCTGCTCTTCAATTCTTTGCCAATCTGCAGTGGTGAGGTTGGTGAGGGTTAGGTAGGAACCGTAGAGAAAACTAAGCCGGTAATCGTCGTCTTTTAAATACAAGCTATGGCGGCGGCCTGGGGGTTGTTGATCAATAAAACAAAAGGGGCAATGGTTATTACATTGCCGTAAACCATCAAATAGGGCCTCTGTAAAACCAAGGCCTAGGCCATCATCGGCATCTTTTTCGATTTCAAGGCGATGGATTTCTCCGCTGGGGTCTTCCACCTCCAGCAGCAGTTCCTCCTCGCCGCAAAGCATCTGCAGATCAATCAAATCCCTGGGGCGCATGCCATTGATCGCGATCAAGCGATCACCGGCTTGGAAGCCGAGTTCAGCGCCGATCGATCCGGGTTCAACACTTGCCACCACAGCAGGTTGGGGCGTGGATGCCCCAGGGTTGCTATTGAGGGGAATACCAGAACTTGGCTCCAGCCACACGGCCTTAAACCCAGCGAACTAACCCAGTGTGGGGTTTCCCGCCACCAAACCAAGCAAAAGGGCACCAAATAACAAGCGATACACCACAAAAGGCCAGGTGCTGTTGGTTTTTAAAAACTCCAGCAACCAGGCGATCGCCAACCAAGAAACCAAAGCTGCCGAACAAATTCCAATTAGCAAAGGCAGTGGGGCATAGGTGGCTCCTGCCTTGAGGGCATCCTTTAATTCCACTAAGCCGGCCAGGGTGATGGCCGGAATCCCAAGCAGGAAAGAAAAGCGGGCCGCATCGGAGCGCTCCCAGCCGCTGAGCAATGCTGCCGTGAGGGTGCTGCCGGAACGGGACACGCCTGGAATGATGGCAAGGGCCTGGGCTAAACCCACCACCAAACCATCCCCTGGTTTCACACCTGGCAACTGCAGGCGCCGCTGGCCGATCCGTTCGGCCAAGGCCAGCAATAGGGCCATCACAATCGACACAATGCCAATCGAGGCAAGGCTGCGCAGGGGTGATTCCTCATAGCCGGGCCAAAACAATTTGATTGCCAAACCCGCCAAAACAATCGGCACCGTGCCCAAGGCAATCGCCACCCCCAAACGGGCATCTTTGTGGCCCCAATCACCACCCCGCAGGGCCCTGGCGATGCCTTTAAAAACCTGGCTTAAATCACTGCGGAAATAGGCGATCACCGCAAGGATGCTGCCAAGTTGAATCACTGCTGTTACGGCCACACCGGGGTCACCCCAGCCCAACAGCACCGGCACCACCTTGAGGTGGGCGGTGCTGCTGATCGGTAAAAATTCCGTGAGGCCTTGCACTACCCCCAGCACCAAGGTGCGCCAACAGGCCTCCAACAGGGTTAAGGGGGTTGCGGGGTTCACATTTAAAAAGTTTGCGCAGCGGCACCTTACGGCTCACGGCAGTTTGTGGGCTTTTGGCTTTAAGGTTATGAACCTTTGTTCACAATTCCTTTGGCGCGTTCCGGCACCGCAACCTTGAATCAGGTGCAGCCGGCCGCTCCAACTGAAATTCTTTGGCTGCCCCAGCAGTTTCAGTTACCACTAAAAAATCAAATCTCAGCGCCACTGTTGGCGGCCCTGCTGGTGTGTTTGCCTGTGTTTCTGCAGGCACCATTGGTGCGCCACCAGCCCGCCTTGGCTTCAATTTTCACTTTGCTGTTGCTGGCCATTGGCATCCTCAAAAGGGGCACTTGGGGCAATTTGTTAGTTGGATTTAGCGGCAGCTGGCTGGCTGGTTGTGTGTTTTGGGGTTGGCTGAGGCTCCATCCCCTCTGGCATCTACCGGTAGAAGCTTTTGCGCTGCCCATAGCGGTGGCTGGGCTTTGGGGACCCTGGCGCCAGGCTGGACAATTTTATTTAGGAGCATTGCTCGGCACTGCCTGCACCGATGCGGCCATGGCCCTATGCGGTGTTATGCCCCTATGGCCGCAAGTTTTAGAAGCCGAACCAGCAGCAGCCCAGCAGTTGCTTGCTGAGGCGGCGGCCCTAGTGCTGCAACCCAGCCACTTGCTGGTGGTGGCAACTTTTGCAGTTGGGATGCTTTGTTTTAGCCGTTGGTTGTGGCTTAAGGGCCAAGGCTGCCGAGTGGTGGCCGCTTGCCTTTCCACCACATTGTTGGTGGATGGAATTTTCCTATTTCTGGCCCTACTCAGCCCCCAATTCAGCGGCTTGGTTTAAAGAACTGCGAATGGATGGGCCAATAACGGCTAAGCATTGCAAAGGCTTCTGTAACGTTGCTGTTTAGACCTGCTACGGCCCCGCATGACCAGGCTCAACCGTTGGCTTGCCACCCTGCTCTGCAGCGTTTTGCTATTTAGTTGCCTTTTGGGCCTGCAGCCCCAACTGGCCCAAGCAGACGAACTGCGCAATCTGGCCGACGACAAAATCGCCCAGGCCCAGGGCAAGGTGGATCTAAACAACTCCTCAGTGCGTCGCTTCCAGCAATTCCCAGGCATGTATCCCACCCTTGCCGGCAAGATCGTTGTGGGTGGCCCCTACACAGATGTTGATGATGTGCTCAAGCTTGATCTGAGCGAACGCCAAAAGGAATTATTCGAGAAATATCGCTCTAATTTCACTGTTACCCAACCTGAAATCGCCCTAAATGAAGGGTTTGATCGCATCAACGACGGGCAATACCGCTGATCGCTTCATCTACCTCCCCCCCAGATACTGATCCCTTCCCAATCGCTTGGGATGTGGTTGTGGTTGGGGGCGGAGCAGCTGGCTTGATGGCGGCCTTAGAGCTGCCCAAAGCCCTAAAGGTGTTGCTGCTTTGCCGCGATGGGGAACCCCGCTCCGCCAGCCGCTGGGCCCAGGGGGGGCTTGCCGCTGCGGTGCGCTCAGACGACAGCCCAAGCCTGCATCGGGCCGACACCCTACGGGCCAGCGCAGGCCTAGGGGAACCGGCAGCGGTGGATTTATTGGTGAGAGAGGCGCCTGGTTGCGTTGAGCGGCTGTTGAAACTTGGCCTGCAACTAGACCGTGATGGCAGCCAATTGAGCACCACCCTGGAGGCGGCCCACAGCAGAAGACGGGTGCTCCATGCCCAAGACCAAACGGGCCTAGCCCTGGTGGAGCTGCTGGAGCAACGGCTAAAAGCCCAAGCCAATGTTTGCAGCCTGCAGGGGGGCCTTGCCACACAACTGTGGCTAAAAGCTGGCAAATGCTGTGGGCTCCAGCTGATCTATGGCGGCCAGCTCGGATGGCTGCAGGCGGGAGCTGTGGTGCTAGCCACCGGCGGTGGTGGCCACCTATTTGCCAACACAACAAATCCAGCCAGCGCCCGCGGTGATGGGGTGGCAATGGCCTGGGAGGCCGGGGCAGTGCTGCGGGATCTGGAATTTGTGCAATTTCATCCCACGGCCTTAATGCATCCCGGGGCACCCCATTTCCTGCTTTCAGAGGCATTGCGGGGGGAGGGGGCGCAACTGTTAAAAAGCGATGGAAAACCTCTTGGGGCCAGTGAAATGCTGCCCCGGGACCAACTCAGCCGCGCCATGGTGCGAGAAATGCAACGCAGCGCCGAGCAGCGCCTCTGGCTGGATCTCAAACCGGTGGGTGAAACAAAGCTGCAGCAACAGTTTCCAATGATTCTGAAGCGCTGCATCAAGCTAGGGCTTGCGCCACTGCAACAACCATTACCGGTGGCACCAGCGGCCCACTACTGGATGGGTGGTGTGGCCACCAACCTGGCAGCAGCTTGCTCAATAGCTGGTTTATATGCGGTTGGCGAAGTAGCCAGCAGCGGCATCCATGGGGCAAATCGTTTGGCAAGTAATTCCTTGAGCGAATGCTTAGTGATGGCCCATCAATTGCGAATGCTCAACCCCTTGAGCAACCCTGTTGGCTCAAATTTCAACAAAAAAGTGAGCAGCTTGAATTGGAATTGTGAGCAAACTTTAATGCTGAAGGCCCAGCAAGCAAGCGAAAAGCTGCGGCGGCTCTGCTGGCAAGTGGCGGGGGTGGAGCGCTGGGGCAGCAGCCTGGAAGAAGCTATAAAAATAGCCACAACAATTCAACAGGAATTAAATCTATCAAAGGTTTTAAAACCAATTTTAGAACAGCCCCAGGGTGAATTACACAATGTTAGCAAGGCACAACTAACGCAATTTGAAGTTTTATGGGATCAACGCCAACGCAATCTAGTGAGTTTGCTTTTACTTAAAGCCGCTGCATTTCGCGAAGAAAGCCGCGGCGGTCATTTTCGCCGTGATGCCCCCGCCGCTCTGCCCTATTGGTGCCGCCACAGTCTGCAAAGGATAGGCGAAAAGCTGTCTACCGCTGCTGTGGGCGAAGCAATTAATTAAAGCTAAGGCCTTAAAAAGCGCGATCACCTTTATAGGCGCTTAAATCAGCCAATTGGCTAAGCTTTTTTACACCTGAACCAAGCTTGCCATTGATTTCCCAGCTGGGGAAACCATCAATTTTTTTTGCTTCGCACAGGGCCGCCTGGGAATTTTTGCCATCCACAGCGCATTCAACAACATTCAGCTTGGCCGTGGCTTGTTTGCCAAACAACTCTTTTTGTTCATGGCAATGGGGACACCAATAGGCGGCATACATAGTTGCACCCGTATTAGTTAGGTGTTCCGCTAAAGCAATCTTGGCTGGATTGCTCTGCTTAATTACCACTGGGGGAACACCTTTTTCGGTTAAAACAGCAGGCCTATCGGCAGCTGCGGCCCAGGCCAATGAGATCAACGCAACTAATAAGGCGCCAATTACCGAGTGAAATATCAACTGGCCAACATCCTGCCATTCCCTACCGAAATAATGAAAAAGCAAAAGGGCAATACTAAGTGCTGCAGATAAAAAACAAAATGCGCAAATTGCTTGGATCTTAAACAGCATTAAGCCCACTAATACAAGGCTAAACACCGCCATTGCCAGGCTGATAAAAAAGCCTAGGTGCCAAAACAAATCTGGGTTACGGCCACTGCGGCGGGCGCCAAGGCCAGCCTTAGTTGATATCGATTGGCTACTTAACCATTGCTGCAGGGCCGGGATCAAGGGCAACAGGCATAGCAACACAAGGGAGGCATAGGCAAAAAAGCCAAACAGGGCAAGCGGTTGGCCCGCCACCGTGCCCCAGGCGCTATTGAGCACCTTGTTGCAACCGCCAGCAGCACCGGGGCAGCTGAGTTCACCAATTACACCCCAGCTGGAAAGGCTGATTGATGCGGTGTCGATGGCGCCGATGGTGGCGAGGGCCCCCATCACTGGCCTCACCCAACGGTGCAATACGGGCTCTGGGCGCTGGCGAGTGGTTGTCAAAGGGCTAGCTAGCTGATTTTGATAGTTTGGCAGTGAACGCCTTCAATGGGAGTAGCCGTTAAGAGCCTGCCTTAATTGCCGCACCCGCTGGAGGTCTACTGGGTTAAAAAGTTGGCCATCACACTTCAGCGAACTAGCAACAATTACCCCATCAACCAAAGGTGCCATATCAGCCGCATTCTGGTTATTGCATCCGCTACCAATCAAAACTGGCGCACCATGTGCTGCATCGCGGGCAGCTTTAAGATCAGCCATTGAGGGGGCGGAACCAGTTGCCACTCCACTGATTATTACCGCATCAGCGCCAGCCCTTTGCAGCGTATCTTCCACGGCCTCTGCCATTGGCTGTGCTGCTAAAGGGTAGGCATGTTTAACCAACACATCGGCAAATATCCCCACATCATTGATACTTAGTAATCTTTTAAGCCGCATTAATTCTGCGGCCCTGCCTTGAATCAAACCTTGATCGGTAACCATTGCGCCGCTGAGCACATTTACGCGCACGAAACTGGCACCACTTGCCGCAGCAATTGCAAGGGCAGCTGCCCCATCATTGCGAAGCACATTTATACCCACCGGCAAGCCACGGGCGGCAGGCACCACCGCTGCGGCAATAACTGCCATGGCAGCCACGGTTTCCGCTGGCACAGCCCCTGCAAAAAATGGGCCATCCCCAAAATTTTCCAGCACCAAGCCTGCGGCACCTCCACCTATGTAGGCAGCAGCATCAGCCAATGCCCAGCGTTTTACAGCTTCCATATCTCCACCCCAGCGGGGGCTACCCGGCAGGGGCGGCAGATGCAATACCCCAATTAGGGCTGTTGGCGTTTCGAATAATTGTTGCCAGGGTGTTGCAACGGCCAAAGGTTAGGTTTAAACGTTGGCCGATGCTGCCATGGCCGCTGAAGGGTTGATCACCAAAAAAGCAACAGTTGCCTTCTCGCACCTTGGTTGCGAGAAGAACCGCGTTGATACCGAGCACATGCTTGGTTTGCTTGCTGCGGCTGGCTATGGCGTTAGCGCTGATGAAGCAGAAGCCAATGTGGTGGTGGTTAACACCTGTTCATTTATCCAAGATGCCCGCACGGAATCAGTGCGCACCTTGGTGGAACTGGCGGAACAGGGCAAACAAATTGTGATTGCAGGTTGCCTCGCCCAGCATTTCCAAGCGGAATTGTTGGAGTCGTTGCCGGAAGCTCGCGCCATTGTTGGCACCGGCGACTACCAACACATCGTTGAGGTGCTCGAGCGGGTGGAGGCAGGCGAAAGGGTAAATCGTGTAAGTGCCGTGCCCACCTTTGTGGCCGATGAACATCTACCCCGCTACCGCACCAGTTCCGAGGCAGTTGCATACCTCAAAGTGGCTGAAGGTTGCGACTATCGCTGCGCCTTTTGCATCATTCCCAAACTTCGCGGTGATCAACGTTCACGAACGATTGAATCGATCGTTGCCGAGGCTGAGCAACTGGCGGCCCAAGGCGTAAAAGAACTGATCTTGATCAGCCAGATCACCACAAACTATGGCCTTGATCTCTATGGCAAACCGCATCTAGCAGAACTGCTGCGGGGCCTTGGCAAGGTGGAAATCCCCTGGATCCGCGTGCATTACGCCTACCCCACCGGCCTTACCCCTGAGGTGTTAGCCGCCTATCGCGAGGTGGCAAATGTGTTGCCCTACCTCGATCTGCCCCTGCAGCACAGCCATCCAGAACTACTAAAAGCAATGAACCGCCCCTGGCAGGCGGGCGTTAATGCTGAATTGATAAAACGCATCCGCAGCCAATTGCCAGATGCCGTGATGCGCACCACCTTCATTGTGGGTTTTCCAGGTGAAACAGAAGACCATTTCAACCACCTACTGCAGTTTGTGGAAGAGCAACGCTTCGATCATGTGGGGGTGTTTTGTTTCTCGCCGGAGGATGGCACCGCCGCCGCCAGCCTCCCTGATCAAGTGCCAGCTGCCATTGCCGAGGAGCGTCGCGGCCGTTTGATGGAAATCCAGCAGCAGATCAGCGCTGAATGCAACAGCGCCTGGGTGGGGCGCATCGTTGATGTGTTGATCGAGCAGGAAAATCCAGCCAGCGGTGAATTAATCGGCCGCTGCTTAAGGTTTGCCCCTGATGTGGATGGCGAAGTGCGCATCCACCCCGGCAGCAATGGCGTTAGCGCCGCCCCGGGCACCATGGTGCCCGTGCGCATTACCGCCGCTAGCGTTTACGACCTTGAGGGTGAAGTGGTGGGTATTGAAGCGATGCTAGAAAACGAAAAGAACGCCGCAAGGCGTTCCTGATGGGTAGATCAAACCCGCCGCTACGTAAGCAACGCCAAATTTTTCTTTGGGCATCAGGCCTTAGCACCGCCGGTTCCTTTGCCGGCCTCACCGCAAAGGGTTGGGTGTTGATGAATGGCACCAGCAATCCCCTGGTGCTGGCCCTGCATTTTGCCCTGCTATCACTGCCAACTTTGCTGGTGAGTGGCCCCGCAGGGGTGGTAACCGATCGCCATGGCTGCGAAAAGGTGCTGGTGTGGGCCCAATGGGGCCTGTTGGCCGGCGGCAGCCTCGGCGCCATAGCCATCCCCATCAGCAGCGGCCTGAATCAAGCCTTGCTGCTACTGCTGAGCACCCTGGTGGTGGGCATAGCAAGTGCCTATGAGCTCACTGCCCGCAATAAATATTGCTCCCTACTGGTGGATAGCCCCCAGGAGCTTGGCGCATACCTCACAAGTTTTTCTGTGGTGTTCAACGTGGGCAAGTTGGTGGGGCCACCGATTGGCGGCTGGCTGGTGGCCTTCACCGGCCCTTCCCTTGCTTTATTGCTTGATGCCAGCTCCTACCTATTACCCATAGCAACGGTGGTGTGGCTATTGCACCCCCGCCGCGATCAGGAAAAACGCAGTGGCCACGCCATGGGCACCAGCCTTGGCGCCGCCTGGCGCGGCTGTGGCATACCGCTTAGGCAAGCGCTTGGTTTCACAGCATTGTTTTGTTTAGTTGGATTTTTTCACCCCGGGTTAGCCCCCTACATGGCCTTCAAATTGGTGGGTGCTAGCCCCCAGGATTTGGGCTTATTCACCAGCATCCTGGCTGCTGGCAGCATCAGCGGCGGCCTAGTGCTGCAACGCCATAGCCTCTGGTTAAGCCAAAGGCCAGGGCTGCTTTTGGGTAGTTGCGGCTTGGTAACAGCCTTAGGACAACTCGGCCTTGCCATTGGCGGCCAACCCTTGTGGAGTTTGGCGATGGCCTTCGCCATTGGCGCCGGCACGGCAGTGCTGCTATCGGGTGCAAATTTGATCTGCCAGGTGGGGGCACCACCCCAATTGCGGGGGCGCATGGCGGGGCTTGCCCAGATCGCATTTCTTGGCGGCGGCGGCCTCAGTGGCCTGCTGGCAGCTGGCATAACAATGGAATGGGGCCTCAGCTGGTGCTGCGCCCTGCTTGGAACCATTGGCCTGGGGCTTGCGATGGCTGAACTGTGGCACCACGGCAAGCAAAAATTAGTGCTGGCCGAATAGCACTGCGCTCAGATCAGCTTGATTCCCTTCAGCAACTTGGTGAGCACCACCGCAGCGGTTAAACCAGCAGCTAGAAAGCCAAAATAGAAGGCGATACCCATGGCAGCAGCTCAATTAAGCAACTATTACAGCAGAAGCAGGGCTGCATAGCGATCAAACCGACTAAGGTTTCACCACTAAGGCGCTAGTTGCTGCCATGCGCACCCTGTTTGTATATCCAGAGTTCCCAAAAACCTTCTGGAGCTACGAAAAGATCCTGGAGCTGGTTAACCGCAAGGTGCTCTTGCCACCTTTGGGTTTAGTAACGGTTGCTGCCCTACTGCCGCAGCAATGGCAGATGAAGCTGGTGGATCGCAATGTGAGGGAGGTAACGGAAGAGGAGTGGAACTGGGCGGAGCTGGTGGTGATCTCCGGAATGATCGTGCAGAAATCAGATATGGCGGTTCAAATTGCCAAGGCAAAGGAGCGGGGCCTACCCGTAGCGGTTGGGGGCCCTTTTGCCAGCTCCACCCCTGACGCCCCTGAACTAAATCTGGCTGATTTCAAGGTGCTTGATGAGGGGGAGATTACCCTGCCGATGTTTATCGAAGCAATTGAACGGGGTGACACCAACGGCAGGTTTAGTTCAAATGGCGAAAAACCAGATGTAACTTCCACACCGGTTCCACGCTTTGATCTACTTGAGCTTGATGCCTACGATTCCATGAGTGTGCAGTTCTCTCGGGGCTGTCCATTTCAATGCGAATTTTGCGACATCATCGTGCTTTATGGCCGCAAACCACGCACCAAAAACCCTGAGCAATTAATAGCTGAACTGCAAGCGCTATACGACTTGGGCTGGCGCCGTTCGATCTTTTTAGTAGACGATAATTTCATCGGTAATAAGCGCAATGCCAAGTTGCTGCTGCCCGCCATGCGCGAATGGCTCAGCGAAAGGGGTTATCCCTTCAGTTTTGCAACAGAAGCATCGGTGGATCTCGCAGCTGATGAGGAGCTACTGCAATTGATGGCCGAGTGCCGCTTTGAATCGGTTTTCCTTGGCATTGAAACTCCAGATGAGGCGAGTTTGTCGGTGGCGGGCAAACATCAAAACACCCGCAGTTCCCTAGTGGAAGCGGTTGATCGCATCACCTCCTATGGCATTCGCGTGATGGCTGGTTTCATCATTGGCTTTGATGGTGAACAGGCTGGCGCCGGTGATCGAATTGTGCGCTTTGTGAGCCTCACTGGCATACCAGCGGCAATGATGGGCATGTTGCAAGCCCTACCAAACACAGGCCTATGGCATCGGCTTGAGAAAGAAGGGCGTTTAATCCAAGAAAAAGCAGACGCTAAAGGCGTAAACCAAACCAACCTATTGAATTTTGTGCCCACACGGCCGATTCGTGAAATTGCCAATGAATACGTACAAGCATTTTGCCAACTCTATGAACCAAATGCCTACATAGATCGTGTTACCCACTATTACCTAAAGATGGGTAAACCCCGCTGGCACGCTTTCTATAAAGCAGAAAAATCCGATCAATCCAGCTTGCCTAGTCTCACAGACATAAGGGCACTATCGATTGTTGTGTGGCGCCAAGGTTTCAAACGCAATACCCGCTTCCGCTTCTGGAAATCACTTGCGATTATCGCCATGCGCAATCCAAAACTGCTTGAGCAATTCCTCGTGGTACTTGCCCACAATGAACACTTCCAAGAATATCGCGGTGTTGTAACTAAGGAAATCCAAGATCAAATGGCAGCCCTACCGCTTGAGCCAGCGGTTAGCGCAACAGAAACCAACAGTGAAAGCAATCGCGAGTTGCAAACTGTTTAATCCTGAACATAATCACTACCGTTTGCCAAGCAGGCTTCCGCCCGCTGTAGCTCACGGCCTAGGTATAGGGCATGGTCTAATTTAGAAATAAATGGTTGCTCATTTGTTTCAGTTAAGGCAATACCTAGTTCTTTAGCACTTCGACCCTTAAATATTTTAATTGGCTCCCTGGGGGCACTGCCTTTGCATGCCAATACTTCGCCGGTTTCAGGGTTGGTTGCTAAACCCTGTTCATTGATGCCATTGCTAAACCATTCAACGATTAGTTCTCCCTTCTCGCGATCGAGCTTGATCAACACATAGCCATTGGGATCTAGTTGAATCGTTCGCTGGGATAGCTGTGCATCTAAGCGCATGCGCTCTTCTGGGCTAAATGTTGCCATGGCTGCTGCTCGATATCGATCCATTCTGCCCCTTGAGCGGTATTACCCCAGCACTAAAGGGCAATTCAGCATTAATCGCTTCCACCTCCTGGAGCTGCTGCTCATTTGCGAGCGGCAGCCAGCGTTTTATCAACCCAGCAAATTGCGGTTCATACCAACGGTGCAAGCTGGCATGGGGCCGTGCCACAAAACCACGGCGGCGTTTATGACTACCGCCGGCCCCTGGATCAAACTGCTGAATACCCTCACCGATGGCCCATTCAATAGGCGCGTAATAACAAACCTCAAAATGTAAATTCTCAAGTTCTAGATCTGAACCCCAATAACGCCCCCATAAACTATTACCCTCCCGCACGCATAGGCTCATCGCCAGGGGCTTATATGGATCAGCTTCTTGGGGATGGGCACTAAATAAAACCAGATATTCACTTAATTTCTGCGCTGCTAATATAAAGAAATCTTCGGTTAAATACTTACTACCCCACATGCCCCATCGGCGGCAGTGGTCTTCATAAAAGCGATGCATTCTTTGCAACAAGGGCAGTGTTATTGCATCACCACTTAATGGCGTAATCACAATACCTGCGGCCGCAACTGCCTTCCTTTCCCGCTTTATATTACGCCGTTGATTAGCATTAAAGCTAGCCAAATAACCATTAAAATCTTTGTAGCCTGGGTTGCTCCATAGGCTTTGTTGATTCAACCAACTGCTGCAACCAGCAGCTTCTGCATAGGGCTGCCAATTAGGATCAACATATAAAAAATTACAACTCAATAATTTATTGCGTTCGCAAAAGCGATCGATTAATTCGAGCAGCAGCGTTGTTAACTCCTGGGGGTTTTCCCCAGATGCAAAAAAGAAGCGATAACCCAATACGGGGCTAACGGGGCTCATTCCCACCAATTTTGGGTAATAGGCCAAACCCAGCTGACCTGCCAGCTGAGCAAAGGATTGATCAAACACAAATTCGCCATAGCTATGGCCCTTTAGGTAGAGGGGCGCTACTGCAATGAGTGCATCAGCACGCCACAGGCTTAGATGGCATGGCTGCCAACCCTGTTTTGATTCAATGCTGCCGGAGCGCTCCAGCGCCTCCAGCCAATGCCAGCGGTAGAAGGGCAATTCAAATTGCTGCACCAACTGATCCCATTGCTGCTGGGGTATTTCGGCCAGTTGGCGGTGCCAGCGGGCCTCCAATGCTGAATCCAGCGTCACAGTTGGCCTAGGAGCTTCTGCAAAAGCTAATCAGATTGCCGTTCCCTGCGGGATTGCGCGATGATCAAAACAAGCTGCGCCCAATTGGGAATTAGTAAAAATGTTTTTAATGGTTTTGCAAATCCCAATTCTGTTTATGCAGTTGCCTGGTTTTGGCGGCGGCAGTTTGCTCAGCCTTGTGCGTCCCCAAGTGGAAGCCCACATGACCCGCGAATGTTTAAAAGCTTTGGGTAAAGCTGAAAACGGTTTATCTGGCTTGCAGGGGCTTTGCAGCGATATCGCAAGGCCCGCCAGTGTTTGCGTTGTGCAAGAGATTGAACGCAATGGCAGCATGCTGCAGGTGGCAGCCGAGGCCTTAGCTGGTAAGCCAGGCCCCGTGAGTATGCAGGTGGCAGCCACTTGTATCAGCAAATTAATGGATGCCGCCCGCCCCAGCTGGGATCAACAATTCCCGCTTCGCTGAATTTGATATCTCACTAACAGCTCTCCACCAGCGATGGGCCGCTGTTCCAGCAGTTGCCAGCGCTGGGGTTGCAATTCAAATCCAGCTGGCAACCAATGCTTATCACCACCCAAAAGCAGCGGGCAAATTGTGAGCTGCAATTCATCCACCTGATCCGCCTGCAACAGGGCAGCCGCCAACTGAGCCCCCCCCAACAGCAGCACTTGCTTAAGGCCCTCAGCCGCCAATTGCTGCTTTAAGCCAGCCCACGGGCCCAGGCGCAACAAGCGTTCAAAGCCATCTGGCAGCGGCACTGGATTGGTTTCAAATGGCGCCAGCAGCCAGCGGCTAAAGGGTTGCTGCCAAAAAGGCCAAGCGGGATCAAAGCCAAGCGGCCTGCAACTGCGGCTCACCACAATCAGCGGCGGCTGGCTTGGTTTTGCCTGGCTCAACCTTTGCTGTAGCAAGTGAGGCTGGTGAATTACACAGCTGCTGCGGTGGGCCCTCAAGCTGCCAGCGCCGATCAAGCAGCAATCAGCCCAAGCCAGCGCTTCCTCCAACAATCTGCGATCAGCGCTGCCCCCCAACTGGGCTGCTCCCCCCTGGGGTGGCGCCAGGCGTCCATCCAGGCTTAGGGCCAGCACTAAGCGCAGGCTCACACCAGCGCTGCTTCTGCATAAATAACAGCTGCATTATTTGGGCTTTCCTGCAAATGAATCCTATGCAGCGCCGCTCCAATCGCTGCAATTGGTTGATTTAAACGATCGGATATATGCAGGGCAATATTTTCAGCTGTGGGCACACAATCAACAAAAAATGGCACATCTTTATTTAAAAAAGTGTGATCAAAAGGTTCCACAACTAAATCCTGCACCAGCTGTTGCAATGCCGCTAAATCACAAACCATGCCAGTGCGGGCATCGATCTGTCCCCGCACGGTTACTTCAAGCAAATAATTGTGGCCATGGCCGTGGGGCCTGGCGCATTTTCCGTAAATCTGATCATTTTCTTGCTGGCTTAACTCCGGCCGCGCTAAGCGATGGGCAGCGGAGAAATGGGTGCGGATCGTGAGAAAAGCTTCCATTGCATTACCGAGATAATCGGCCCAAAGGGTTGGTTGTTCGTAAAGGCGTAGGGCCTTAAGGGGGAGCAGGGGTTGCAAGCGTTGCCATATGGCATGAAGCAACCACTCGGTGGTGGGCAGGGCCGCCTCTGCCCTTTGCTCCACGGCAAATTCGGGCCAAGTGTTGTTTAGGCAATGGAAATCCAAGGGATCCGTTACCTCTGCGCGAATGGCATGCTTCACCTCAGAAAGGTTGAGCACCATTCCATCAGCATCAAGCACACCTTCCATAAACACAATTAGTTCGTAGTTGTGTCCGTGGCCTGGCGCCTGGCTGCAGGGGCCAAAGCGGCGTTTATTTTCTGCCCCATCCAGTTCCGGCAGCCAATAGTGATGGCTAGCGCTGAAACAGGCCCTACGGGTGATCACACAGGCCCTGCCCTGCCCGTGGGGGGCAAGATCAGCCGTGGCAGCATGCCCATTCACCTGTGCTGCCACTGTTAAGGCTCTAAAGCCCATGCATTCTAAGGATCCCAGCCTGCTACTGAAACAACAACTTCAAGGCATCAATATCTATCTAATCGGCATGATGGGTTGCGGTAAAAGCAGCGTTGGCCCTGCCCTTGCAGAGTTGTTGGGCTATCGCTTTATCGATGCCGATGGGGTGATTGCCGCCGCTGCCGGCTGCTCCATCACTGAAATATTCAAAACCGAAGGTGAAAGCGGCTTTCGCCAATTGGAAAGGGAGGTGCTTCAGCAGATCAGCCAATGGCATTCGCTTGTGGTGGCAACCGGTGGTGGCGTGGTAACCACAACCACAAATTGGGGTGCCCTGCGCCAGGGTTTAGTGGTGTGGCTTCAGGTGGAACCAGCCCAGCTACTGGAGCGCCTGGAGGCCCAACCCGGGGATCGCCCGCTGCTGCAACAGGCAAACCCCAAAGAGCAATTAATTAATTTGCTGCAGGAGCGCGAACACCTCTATGCCCAGGCCGACCTGCAAATCGCAGCGGGCAACTGCGATCCCAAGGCCCTAGCCAGCAAAATATTGGCTGCCTTACCAGGGGTGCTCAAGCCTCCAGGCGCACCGCAAACCACTGCACCGTGAATCCCGGCTCCAACTCCAAGGCGCAGGCGGTATCCAGCAACCGTTCCGCCTGGGCGGTGCCCTTGGGAAGCGCCGCTAAATCCTCGGGCAATTGCTCCAAACGGCTTAATTGCAATTCAAGCCACACCAGGGTTTCGGCGGCCGTAAGGATCTGCTCACCCTCGATTGGATCAAGCACCACGTAATGATCTAAGGCCCGAATCAAGGGATCAGACATGTTTAGCGGCCCGTTGGCATTCATCTTGGCCCTATTGCTACCGCTGGGGGGCGCTTTGGAGCAAAGGCTGCTGGCCTGGCCCGATTGGTCGCTGCCGGCTCCCATAACAAGGCCAGGTCAAACGGATCTGGAATACCCCCAGTGGCTTGAAGGTAATTGGCTACTCACAAGCACCGATGGCAGCCAAGCAACGGTTGGCTTTAAACGCCGCAGCGATGGCTTGGTGGTGGGCAATCGGGCTGCCAATGCCACAGCAGTTGCCAAATTAAGCCTGGGGGATGAATTGCTTTCAGTTGAAAACGACCCCAACAATCCCAACCGGCAACTAACGCGCTTGCGCGATGGTTTATCGCTTGAAACCAGCGTCCAAGGGCGTGGCAGCGAGAGCATTAGCCCAATCGTTTTTTTGGCTGATGAATTGAGTTTGCAAACCCTGCGGCGGCCTGAGCTACCGCCACGCCTCAGCCGAATCGAAATTCTGAGCAAATTCAGCCGCCGCGATCAAAACCACATCACCGTGGAGCAGTGGCAAGCCCGTTATCCACCACCGGAAGCAGGGCTGCGGCCAGGGGCCGTTGCCACCAGTTCTTCCACCTTGCTGTTAGAGCGGCAAACTGGAAATGATTTCATTGCATTACCGAGCGCGCCGTGAGGGATTTTTTCGTAAATGTGACCCGCTACCCCAGGTATTTAATTGCCCTGGGGCTTGGCGTTGCTGATTCAGTATTCGCCCCTTTGCTTGCCCGCACCAGTAACCCCGTAACAGCGATTGCTTTGGTGGGGGCCGTGGTGAGTGGTGGCATCAGCCTTGCCTTAGTGCTGCATGCGATGGTTACCCCAGTACCAGGGGCATAGAGATGGCCCAGGGACGGCGGGTGGAACGGGTTGCTTCCCTAATCCGTAGGGAAATGAGTGAACTGCTGCGCACTGGCGTGCGCGATGAACGGGTTTCCCAGGGCATGGTGAGTATCACCACGGTGGTGGTGGCCGGTGATTTGCAGCATTGCAAGGTTTCGGTGAGCATCTACGGCAGCAAAAATGAGCAGGAGGAGGCCATGGAGGGTTTGCGCTCTGCCGCTCCCTATCTGCGCGGTGAATTAAGCCGCAGGTTGAATATGCGCCGCACCCCTGAACTGGTGTTCCACCACGACAAAGGCCTAGCCGAAGGGGTGGAGGTTTTGGGTTTACTAAATCGTTTAGCTGAGGCCCGCCAAGAACAAGGGGAGCCGTGAACCTGCGCCGCAAGCTGGCCCAGCTATTGGTGTTAAGGGCGAGTGGTTTTAGCAGCGATAGCCAAAGGCGCTATCCCCGCTGGGAACTTGCTAATGCCGAGTTGCAATATTGGCTCAGCCAAGGGGTTGGTGGGGTGATCTTGCTCGGCGGCAGCAGCGCCGATTTAGCCCTGCGCTGCCGCGAGTTACAGCAATGGGCTGGATCAGCGGCGCAAAACCGTTTATTGCTTTGCGCCGATGTGGAAGAGGGGGTTGGCCAGCGCTTTGAAGGTGCCACTTGGCTGGTGCCACCTCTGGCCCTAGCGCCCCTATGGCAGGCGGAACCCCAACGGGCCGAAGCCCTAGCCCGGGCCTACGGACGCTGCACCGGCCGCGAGGCGCAAATCATCGGGCTCAATTGGGTGCTGGCCCCCGTTTGTGATGTGAATAACAACCCAGCTAATCCTGTTATCAATGTGCGTGCCTGGGGGGAAACAGCTGCCGCAGCAGCAGCCCTTAGCTGTGCTTTTTTGCAGGGGCTAGAGGGGGAAGGGGTGCTCGGTTGCGCCAAACATTTCCCTGGCCATGGGGATACCAACCAGGATTCTCACCTGCAGCTGCCGCAATTACTCCACAGCCGCGAACGCCTGGATCAATTGGAATTTGTGCCATTTCGAGCTGCCATCGGCGCCGATGTTGCCAGCGTGATGACGGCCCACCTGCAATTGCCAGCCCTTGATCGCGAGCGCCCCGCCACCCTCTCAGGGGCGGTGTTAAGCCAATTATTGCGGCAGGAATTGGCTTTTAACGGTTTGATCGTTACCGATGCATTGGTGATGGAAGCGATCACCAACCACTACGGCCCGGGTGAAGCGGCGGCCCTGGCCTTTGAAGCAGGTGCTGATTTGATCTTGATGCCAGCTGATGCTGCTGCTGCCCTTGATGCCCTAGAGCAGGGCTGCATAACAGGCCGTTGGAGCGAAGAACGGCTTGAGCAAAGCATTCAAAGGCGCCAATCTGCCCTAGGGCGCTGCCGCCCAACAGGCGTCGATGCAGCGGCGGCCTTGGCAAGCCTGGCTCAGTTACAGGCACCCCACGGGGCCCTAGCCCAAGAACTACTGCAATTAAGCCTGCAGCAACAGGGCAGCAAGGGGCTTCAAGGGCCTGGCGTAAATCTGATTCGGGTAGACAGCAGCCTCGCCTGTGCCCCCTTACCCCTGGCAGCACCTGCCCTGCTGAGGCCTGAGGCGGCTGGCTTTAAAACCACCTTGATCGATGGCCGCAGCCAAGCCTTAAACCTTGATGCCCTAGCGCCAGGCCCCGTGCTGCTGCAGCTGTTTGTGCGGGGCAACCCATTTCGCGGCAGCGCTGGCGCTGATGGCTACTGGGCTGAAGTGGTGCAAACCCTTCTGAAGCAACAAAAACTGGCGGGGCTAGTGGTGTATGGCAGCCCCTACCTATGGCAAGAACTGCAGCAACTGTTACCCAAAAACCTGCCCGCTGCCTATAGCCCTGGTCAAATGCCAGGGGCGCAAGCTTTGGCCCTGGAAGCCCTTGGCCTTAGGGCCGCCCGCCATGAGGGGGGCTTCACGAATTAGGGGGTATTAAGGTTTGCGGGCACCCATTGGGCAACTGCGGCCATGCTCAGCCTCTCGATGATCGCCCGCAACGAAGAGGCGCAAATCGGCCGCTGCTTAGCCAGCGTGGCGGGCTTTTGCGATGAAATGCTGGTGTTGGATACAGGCTCCACCGACAACACCAAATCGATTGCCAGTGAAGCTGGCGCCAGGGTGGAAACAATCGAATGGCCAGGGGATTTTGCCCCTGCCCGCAACCGGGCCCTGGAATTAGTGCAGGGCGATTGGGTGTTGGTGTTGGATGCCGATGAATTTCTACTGAGCGATGCCAAAGCACCTTTGCAGGCGCTGATGGCCCAACCGGATGTGTTGGTGATAAATCTGCTGCGCTTTGAGGCAGGGGCAGCCCAATCCCCCTATTCCTCAGTAAGCCGCCTGTTTAAACGCCATCCAGCTCTCAACTGGAATCGCGCTTATCACGCCTCCATCGACGACAGCGTTGAAAAGCTGCTGCAAACAGAACCCCAATGGCGGGTGGTGGATTGCTCTGAACCAGCGCTTGTGCACAGCGGTTACCAATTGGAAAACCTGGTGGCAGGCCATAAGGCAGAACGTCTACGGCAGGCCATGGAAGCAGAACTGGCCGCCCACCCTGGCGATCCCTATGCCTGCGCCAAATTGGGCGGATTAGAAATTGAAAGCGGCGCCATCGAGCGGGGTATTGCCCTGCTGCAGCAGGGCTTAGCTCACTGCAGCGAGGGGCAGAGTTCAGAGCGTTATGAGCTGCAACTGCACCTGGGTATTGCCTACTCCCAAAGCGATTTACCTAGGGCGGAACAGCATTACCGCGCCGCCCTAAACGAACCTTTGAATCCCCGGCTCAGCATTGGTGCCCGCCTCAATTTGGGGGCGTTAATGCTGCGTCAAAACAAATTAGAGGAGGCTGCCAGCCACACCGAGGCCGCCACCCGCCAGGCACCGGAGGTGGCACTTGGTTGGTACAACCTCGGCTTAATTCGCCGCAAAGCAAACAACATCGCCGGCGCCCTAGAGGCCTACGAAACTGCCCTTGAGTTGGCGCCAAACAACCCAGAAATCCATCAAAACCTTGGGGCTGCCCAGCTACTAGGCGGTAATTTTGAAACTGCCCGCCAAAGCTTTCTAACGGCGATCGGCCTATTGCTTAGCCAAGGCAGGCAAGAGGAAGCAAGGGAACTGGCTGCCAAAGCTGGTGAACTGGTGAAATTGGATGCGGCCTGAGTTGAAGGCCACGGTGGTGCTAACCCGGGCTGAACAACAGCTGGGTGGCTCCCGCGCCCTATTTGAAGCAGCTGGAGCCCAAGTGTTGGATCTACCGGCCCTAGTTATTGGCCCGCCAGACGAATTAGGCCCATTGGATGATGCCTTAACGGAACTAGATAGTTTCCATTGGTGTGTATTTTCCAGCGCCAATGGTGTGGAAGCACTGGAGGCCAGGTTGCAGCATCAGGGCAAATCCCTTGCCAGCCGCCCCCCTGGGGTACGGCTGGCGGCCGTGGGCCGTAAAACGGCCGCTGTTTTGGAAGAGATCGGTGCAGCGGCTGATTTTGTGCCCCCCGATTTTGTGGCAGACAGCTTGCTGGAAAATTTTCCTGTGGGTGTTTGGGGCCAAAGGATCCTGCTGCCGCGGGTGCAAAGCGGTGGCCGCAGCATCTTGGCGGAAGCCTTTGGTGAAGCTGGCGCCAGGGTGGTTGAGGTGGCCGCCTATGAATCCCGCTGCCCCAGCTCCATGCCAGCGGCCACCAGCGCTGCCCTATTGGAGGGCAAGGCCCAAGCGATTTGCTTTAGCAGTGCTAAAACCGTGCGCCATAGCGTGAGCTTGTTGCAACAGGCTTTAGGCAGCAGTTGGCTGGCTTTACTTGAACCCTTAGCGGTGATATCAATTGGCCCCCAAACCAGTAATGCCTGCAGGGAATTATTGGGCCGGGTGGATAGTGAGGCCGATCCCCACGACCTTGAAGGTTTAGTAGAAGCCTGCCGGAGCGCCCTATCAAAGTTGGAAGGGAAAACGTTGGGGCCCATTACCTAAAACCAATTGGCCCTGCTGCACGTTGATGCTGATTACGCGCCACCCAGGCGGTAACCAAGGAATGGCAGCGCCGCCTTGATCACCGGGGCTAACAGCACCACTTTCACTATTAAAGGCAACAAAAGCCTGGGGGCCGCCCCGATTGGTTAAGGCAACACCAGTGAATTGCAAACTGGGGGGCTTAAGCGGAGCTTTGCCGTTTTTACTTTTATCTATTGCTAATGCCGGTGGCGCAAATGGATCAATCCGGCCACTCGGCAATGCAGCTAAAACTTCGGCGGTTTTTGGTAGTTCAGTAAAAAGTGGATCTGGCACCGGTGCTTGAGGCAAAGGAGGCAGAGGATCTTTATACGAAGTATTTGATCTATCAGTGCGGGGATTATTAATGCAGCCAGCTAAGGCAGCTACGCAAAACAATGCAGCAAACGGCAGTGAGCGTTTCAGCTTTAGTTTTGCAACTGCCGGCACCTTATCTAGCGCCAGCCCTTTCTTCCACTAAATCACGAAAGCGATCCAAATTTGCCTGTAATTCCTTACTAACTAAGCCTCCCAACATGGCTGAATCCATCAAGGGCGCCAGCACCCCTGGCAATTCATAGCTAACAGTTAATTTCACGGCCGTAAGTGCGGGGCCCTCGGGATAAAAACGCACAGCACCCTTTGTTGGTAATCCCTTTACCGATTCCCAATTCAATTGCTGGGCTTCCACCCGATTGGTGATGCGTGCCTTCCATTGAAAACGAAAACCTTGGGCCGCCAGGGTCCATTCGGTGAGGTTTGGATCATCGAGGGTTTGCACCGATTCAATCCAACGCATCCAGAGGGGCATTGCCTCCAGGTCGCTCCATAAAACCCACACCTGATCTACGGGGGCCCTAATGCTGGTGGTAACACTGTGCTCGAGCCAACGGCCCATGGGATCTCCGTGAAGGGATAGGTAGTTTGCTTGTGGTTGGCCTAGTGGCCAAGAATTTTTGCTGCTGCCAATCTGCCACTCATGGTGGCCCCTTCCATGGAATCGATGTAATCCTGCTTTGTGTAGCTGCCGGCTAAAAAGAAGTTAGCCACTGGCGTTTGCTGATCTGGCCGGAAGGGATCCATCCCAGGCGCTTCCCGATAAAGGGATTGGGCTAGCTTCACCACATTGCTCCACACCAATTGCAAAGGTGCGGCCGAGGGAAACAATTGGCGCACTTGGTTATCGGTGTGGGCAACGATCTCTTCTATTTTTTTAGGGATCCAAGGATCGCCGGGGGTTAATACACATTGAAGCAACGAACCCAAACCAGGCTTGCGATAATCCTCCGGGCTAGCAAGGGCTAAATCAGCAAAGCAACTGAAATCAGCATCAGCTGTATAGAGCAAATTATTCAGCCCCGATGGCTTGGCGAGATCACTGCGTTTTGCAGCGGCTTCCGCTCCATCACCCAATTCAGTTATCCAACCGTTGTAGCGCAATTGCACCGTGGCAACTGGCACCGCCTCCAACTTATAGATACGCTCAAACATGGGCCATCTACGCCAAGCCGGCGGTATTAATTTTTGAATGCCCGGCACATCACAAGCGGCTAGGTAGGCATCGGCCTGCACGCTGATGTCACCATTAGGTGTATTGAGTTGTAAGCAGCTTACAGCTGTTATTGGTTCGGGGTTTTGCGGGGAGTTTGTTTGATCAAATTGCACTTCAATTACCCGATGGCGTAGATGCAATTTGCCGCCGCGGGCGGTGATGTAGTCGAGGATTGGCCCCGTTAACCAGCGATGGGGTGAGCCCTTGAGCAAATTTAATTTTGATGCTTCTGTTTTAGTGGCAAACATCAAAAAGATAGTGAGCATGCAGCGGGCTGATATTGCCTGGCAATCAATGAAACCGAGGGCGTAGGCAATTGGATTCCACATTCTTTTGATGCTTTCTTCACTGCCGCCATGGCCCACAAACCACTGCTTAAAACTAACGCGATCCAACTCGCGGATCGTTCGCATTGCCCCCTCATAGTCTACTAAACCTTGCACAATTGGGCTGGTGCCTAAAGCGAGGGCATTGCGTAGTTTATCGAGCCAATTTAATTGAGACGTTGTGAAAAATGCCTTGAGCCCATTAAATGGTGCCCCCAAAGCAAAACGAAAATCCAACTCCCTTAAATCTGCGCCGCGATTAACAAATAAATGGGTATGGTCTTTTGGTAATAGATTATCGAAAGCATCAACTTTGCGTAGCAAAGCGAAAAGATTGGCGTAATTAAAAAAGAACACATGCAGGCCCATCTCAATGTGGTTGCCATCTGGATCAACCCAGCTGCCCACCTTGCCGCCCATAAATGGCCGAGCCTCATAAATATCCACCTGATGGCCGGCATCCACCAGATCAACGGCCGCTGAAAGCCCCGCCAACCCCGACCCCACGATGGCAACCCGCACCAATAACTCCTGCAGCTGCCTAACTCTATGGAGCAAAGCTGCCCCCTGTTGGTGGCTTTGCCTAGAGTTAGTAGCAACATAACCAACAAATTCGCATGGCCACTGAGCTAGCCAGCCCCCAAACCCACACAGGTGTGGATGGCAAGGGCATTTTGATCACCGCAGCAGCCATGAAGCAGCTGGCTGCCTTGATGCAACAACAGGGGGGCGACCAGGTTTTGCGGGTGGGGGTGCGCTCAGGCGGCTGCAGTGGCATGAGCTACACCATGGATTTCATCTCTGCCGCCGAAAAGCAAGCCGATGACGAAAGCTATCTCTATGAACCAGCCGGTGCACCTGCCTTCACAGTGATCTGCGATCCCAAAAGCCTGCTCTACATCTATGGGATGCAACTGGATTTTTCCTCAGCTTTGATCGGTGGTGGTTTTAATTTCAGCAACCCCAATGCCACCCAAACCTGCGGCTGCGGCAGTTCATTTGCCGTTTAGAACAGTGAACAATTGCCGGGCGATCCATGAACGCAACTAACGGGGCTTCCACTTTTGAGCAGGCGCTCAGCAGTTACCAAAACGGTGCGCCTCTGCCGCAAGTGATCGCAAGCTTTAAAGAGATCACCCAGCAGGCCCCCCGCCAAGCAGCCGGCTGGACCTGCCTTGCCTGGCTGCAACTGCTTAATGCGGAAGTGGAAGATGCGCTTCATTCAGCTAAAACCGCTGTAAAAATCAATCCACAAGATCCCCAAGCCCGCATCAACCTCAGCCTTGCCATGCTGGAAAACGGCGCCAAAGGGGTGCGGGAACACATTGAATTAGTGAAGCGGGTGATGGCCTTTTCGCCTGAATTGAGCCGCGAACTGGAGGCTTCCATCGCCGATGGCTTACAGCGCAAACCAGGCTGGCCTGCCTTAGAAAAAGTAAAAGCCTGGCTGGCTGCTTGAGATGCGCCTGCTGCTGGTAAGCAATGGCCATGGGGAAGATCTCAGCGGCGCCCTCCTAGCCCAAGCCCTGCAGCAGCAGGGTGCAGAGGTGGCAGCTTTGCCCTTGGTGGGTGATGGCACCCCCTACCTAACGGCAAGAATTCCGGTGCTGGGCAGCACCCGCAGCTACAGCACCGGCGGCTTGGGTTACACCAGCGCCGCCGGCAGGTGGGCAGAAATTTTGCAGGGGCAGGCGTTTTATTTGCTCAAACGCAGCCTGCGGCTATGGCAGGAAGCGCGGCGGGCCGATGGCCTCGTGGTGGTGGGTGATGTGATCCCGGTGTTGCTTTGTTGGCTTTTGGGTAAACCAGTTGCCACCTATCTAGTTGCCTATTCCAGCCACTACGAAGGCAGGTTGCGGCTGCCTTGGCCCTGCGGTGCCTGCTTAGCAAGCAAACGCTTTAAGGCAGTGTTCAGCCGTGATGAACTCACTGCTATTGACCTCAGCCAGCAATTGGGCAGAAGTGTGCAATTCCTGGGTAATCCATTTATGGAAAAGGTGCTTGCTAATGCCAATGCAACAAACAACAAGCAGCAGCTGGCCCTATTGCCGGGCAGTCGTTTGCCGGAGGCTCTAAGTAACTTGGAATTGATGTTGAAGTTGCTGGAGCTATTGCCAAGCAGGGCTGGCAACTGGTGCTTTCAGGCGGCCCTTGTGGCAGAACTTGATGCCACAGCCGTGGCGCAATTGGCTAACGGCCGGGGCTGGAGTTGCAATGGCAAGGTTTTGCAATGGCAAGGGCTAGCAGTAGAACTCTGTTGGGGCAAATTCAATCAAGTGCTTGCTGAATGCAGCGTTGCCCTATCGATGGCTGGCACCGCCACGGAACAGGCGGTGGGATTAGGAAAACCGGTGTTGCAATTAGCAGGCCATGGACCCCAATTCACGGCAGGCTTTGCCGAAGCCCAACGCCGTTTGCTGGGCCCGGCTGTGTTTTGCGCCCCCGGAGCGGTGGGCGCAAGCCATACCCTTGAGCAATCGCTTGATTTATTGCTTGATCTAATCGAAAAACCAAATGCAGCCGAACAAAGCATTTGGCGGGAGCAGGGCAAAAAGCGCTTAGGCAGCGCGGGGGGCACTGCCTCCATGGCCGCCGCCATCTTGAGGGCCCTGGGGGAATGAACAAACCCAATCCGCTGAAATTGTGGCTTGATCGCCTGCTGGTGGCGAATGTGTTTTTGGTAATCCTTGCTGCCATGTGGTTTCTCGGGGCAGTGGCCCTAGAAACCCGCCAGGTGCATGGCCCGTTAAGCCTGTTTCAAAGGCTATGGGAACCGCTGTTTACGCCAGCGATTGGCTTGCTAATGGCAGCGGCATTAGTTAGCGCTGGCTGGGGCTGGTGGCAGCGGCAAGGGCCGCTGCTAAATCGGGATAGCAAAAATTAAAACCCTGTTGCTGCAAACGTTCAGGCAACACTTTTTGGCCTTCAAGCACCACGGCAGCACCATCACCCAAGAGCAATTGCAATAGGGGCCCTGGCACTGGCAAAAGGCTGGGGCGGCCTAGGGCCCGGCCTAGGGCCTGGCAAAACATTGCCATCGTTGCAGGGTTGGGGGCAGTGGCGTTGTAGCTGCCGCTGTAGCTGCCATTGCTAAGGGCATCAGCAATTATTGAGCAGTAATCACTGCGCTGAATCCAGCTCATCCATTGGCGGCCAGAGCCGATGGGGCCGCCAAAACCAGCCCGAAAGATCGGCAACATTTTGCCCAGGGCCCCACCATCGGCCGCTAGCACGATGCCAGTGCGTAAAACCACCAAACGACAGCTGCTGGGGATGGCCGCCGCTGCTGCTTCCCATTCGCTGCAGAGTTGGCCTAGGAAATCAGCGGCAGCGGGGCTTGCTTCGTTGAACACAGCACTGGGGCTGTTGCCATAGAAACCAACGGCGGAACCACTGAGCAGCACCTGGGGCGGCGTTGGGCTAGCTGAAATCGCCGCTGCAAGCATTTTGGTGGTGTTTATGCGACTGCTGCGCAGCAGCGCGCATTGGCTTGGGGTCCAGCGTTGTTCGGCAATCGGCTCCCCCGCCAGGTTCACCACCCCCTCCGCCTGGTTTAGGGCCTCAGCTAGAGCTGATCCTGGCTGCCAACTTTCAGCAAGGGCTGGATTACAGCGAATGAAATCAGCAGCTGGATTCCCCCTGCGGCTTACGAGGGTGAGTTGATGGCCAGCGGCAGCTAGGAGCGGCACCAATTCACGGCCAATAAAACCGGTGCAACCAAGCAACAACAACTTCATCACGGTTTAAGTAACTGCTGCGGAAGCTAACGCCAACCACAGCCGATTAGCCTTGGCTAAGCAATGCCACAAACCATGGCTGATAGCTTCAAGAAAGGCGCCTTGGTGCGGGTAAACCGCAAGGCCTATGTGGGCAGCCTGGAAGCTGCTGCCAGCGCACCGGAACCACCCGCCTACCTGCTGGAGGGGCCTGGTGAGGTGCTGCTTGTGAATGAAACCCATGCCCAGTTGCGCTTTCGCAAGCCGGTGCCTGATGTGTGGCTGCGGCTGGATCAATTGGAGCCCTATGCCGGCACTTGAACCTGCAGGTGGCGGCGCCTTTGGGCAGCCTCCCTCAACATCTCACGGCCATCCCGTAAACAATCATCCACATAACCGGCGCAGTAGCGCTCCAGCTCAGCAACGGCATCCTGCACACCACTGAGGCAGTGGTAGAGGCTGAGGCCAAACGCCCTAGCTACCGCTGGGCAGGCATGGGAGCGAAATAAATATTCCACCTGCTCGAGATGGCCGCGGCTGCGCTCGAGGTAGGCAGAAAAATCAGCCATCAACTGATCGTCGTAGGGGTCGGCGGCGAGGGCCGTGAGTTCCGCATTGAAAGGTTCTAAAACCTGGGCTAACAATTGATCAATGGGGCCATACACCTGCTGCAACCACTGTTCTAGGGCCACATCACTGCTTTTAGGGATTGATCGCGCAGGAATGGGTTGCGATGCGTTGTAACTACGCCTACTTTCCTGATTGCGCAGCAATTGCCAGGCGGCATTGATGGCAATGATCTGGGCCGCATCTTGGTTAGGGCCCCCCTTGGCATCGGGATGGTGTTGCTTTACCAAAGCCCTGTAGGCGGCTTTTATTTCAGCTGTTGTGGCCCCGCGGGATACGCCTAATACCCGATAGGGATCCACTGCAGTCATGGCATGGCATCGCTAAACATCGGTGTGCTGAGGTAGCGCTCACCAAAACTTGCTAACACCACCACAATTAATTTGCCAGCCCATTGGGGCCGTTGGCCCAGCCTTAATGCAGCCGCCATGGTGGCGCCACTGCTCACACCACTAAGTAAGCCCTCTTCCCGCGCCAGGCGCCTACCCATGGCCATGGCATCGGCATCACTCACCTGCATTACCTCATCGATCAAATCAGCTTGGTAGTTGTCTGGCACAAAACCAGCGCCAATGCCTTGGATGCGATGGGGACCTGGGGCGCCACCACTGAGCACGGGGCTGCCACTGGGTTCCACTGCAATCGCTTGGAAACTTGATTTGCGCTGCTTCAACAACTGGGCGCAGCCGGTGATGGTGCCACCGGTGCCAACACCGGCCACCAGGGCATCGATGCGGCCATCGGTATCAGTCCAGAGCTCTTCCGCAGTGCTGCGGGCATGGATAGCTGGATTAGCTGGATTAGCAAACTGCTGCAATAAATAGGCATTGGGCAGCTGCTCCGCCATGCTGCGGGCCCGATGAATTGCCCCTTTCATGCCCTCCGCCCCTGGGGTGAGCTCCAATTCAGCTCCATAGGCCCGCAGCATGGCCCGCCGCTCCTGGCTCATGGTGTCTGGCATCGTGAGGATTAAGCGATAACCACGGGCGGCCGCCACCATGGCAAGGGCAATGCCGGTGTTGCCGCTGGTGGGCTCCACCAAAACGGTGTAGCTTGGGTTGATGAGGCCATTGGCTTCTGCATCGAGCACCATGGCAAGGCCGATGCGATCCTTCACCGATGCGGTGGGATTAAAACTTTCTAGTTTTGCTACCACCTCAGCAAGGCAACCTTCCGCCTGGGGCAAACGGTTGAGACGCACCAGGGGGGTGCGACCCACAAGTGCTGTGATGTCAGGAGCAATTGCCATCGAAGGAGCTTGGAATAAGGCCATTCTGCTGGGCCAACCGCTGGGCAACTGTTTCGATCAAGCCAGCCCAGTTACCCCGCTGCTGCAAACGGAATAAACGCACACTTTGATACCAAGCCATATGCGGGCCGGATAGGCCATAACGCCATTCAGCCCGATAGGGCAATAAACCCCAGGTGGGTATGCCGAGGCCTGCGGCGATATGCAGGGCGGTTTGCTGCACGGTGATCACCAGATCAAGGGCAGCGGTGAGGCCTGCGGTGGCGAGCAGGTCACTGCCGGTGCCATCAAAGTGATGCACTTTGATGCCATGGTTTTGCTCTATGGCAGCCAATTCAGCTGGGTTGTGGCCGTATTGGAGGTTCAGCCAATGGCAACCGGGTTGCTGCAGGATCGGCAATAACTGCTCCAGGGCCAGGGAGCGTTGCATGCGATTAGCGAGGGTGCCGCCCCCCTGCCAGGCGATGCCAATTTTGAGGCCAGGGCCTAAATCAGCCAGGCGTTGGCGCCAGGATTCCACTAATTCTGCCGGGAGGTTTAGGTGGGGTTTACGGCCAGCGAAACTGCTTTGATCTGGCCGATAAAGCAAACCCAAACTGCCGATGCTGCAGGCCACATCCAAGCTGGGTAGCAAGCTATCTGGATAACTGGCGGCAACGGGCAGATGGGGGAAGCAAGCCCCCATGAGGGGCACTAGCCGTGGCGGCAAGAGCAACTGCAAGGAACCAGCAGAGCCATTGAGATCAGCCTCAAGATCCGGAAGCATTGAGGCAAACATCAAGGTATCGCCGATGCCCTGCTCGCCATAGAGCAAAACAGCACTAGCTTTAATCGCCATCTGGCTCTGTAAACGCTCTAAACCAAGCAATGGCAAGCCCGGCGGAATGATTTGGGCGCGATCAAGGCTGTAGTAGCGCTGTTCATAGAGCTGCCACCCCTGGCGCCAGGCGCTTGCTGCCAATAGGGCGCGAGCAAAAGTCCAGGCCCAATTGGGGCAGCCCGCCAACTGGGGCAAATGGGGCTCCAGAAGGCTTTCCACCTGGGCTGGCAACAGCTGAAATATCAGGCTGTGCAATGCCTGCAGTTGCTCCTCAGGGGGCAAAGAACCCGGCATTAGGCAGCTGCGCAGACTGCGTTCGGCCGCTTGATAATCACCCTGCAGCAATTGGCACCTGCCCTGCCAGAGCAGGGAACTGGGCGCTGGCAGCTGCGCCATCAAGCTGGAATCATGCAGATCCCAAGCCAGATTCCTTAGGGCATGCAACACCGCAGGATGCTGGGGCCATTCGCTAAGCAAATGTTGGGCCCAATTGATAACAGCATTTAGATCAAGGTTTGCCTGCAGCAATTGCAACCATTCCAAAGCAATCGTTTGATCAGCTAAGAAAGCTTGTAACCGCTGGCGCAGGGCTGGGCTACAGCTGCCTTCATTACGGCGACGTTCGCAGGCGAGGGCTAATTGCAGCAATTCAACGCTGTCGCCATGGTCGAGCAGCACCCGATCAATGCAGGCTTGGGCTTGATCAAGCCGATCTAAATGGAGATTACAAAGGGCTAGGGCAAGGCCAAAATCTGCGCTGGGGGGCTGGGGTTGCCGCTGAAATTGAGCAAGCAAATGCTGTTCGGCGCTTGCAGCCTGTTGCTGGGCGCATTGCTGCTTTGCAAAAGCCAAAAATTCCATTTTGATCAGAATTTATTCATCAAAAGCTGGGAGCCATTAAAAATTGAACTGCGTTTTAAGCACAGCACCCCAACTACTGCCCCCGCCAAGTCCATCGGAATTAGCAGTGGCTGATATATAAAAAATGCCTGGGGTGAAGCTGATGTTATCGCTTAATTGAAATTGATACCAAGTTTCAAGGGCGATGGGCATCGCAGCATCACTATTCCAACTGGATCGATTGGTTTGCAGTGCGGGAACTCCACCAACACCAATGCCGGCGCTGTTGCCTTTAATGAATAGATTATTGAAATTTAAAGCAAGCATCCAGCTATTTAGCTGCGCCAAATCACCAGCTGATGTCATTTTAACGCCTAAAACACTGTTATTGAATCGAGCTTTTATGGCCCCGTGGCCGTAGGCAGCGGTAACGCTGAAATCATTACCAATTTGGTGGGCAAGAGTAACGCCAACCTGGTTTGATTCATTGAAGCTGGCATACATAAAAGGCGCGAGGGCAAGTTGAGTTCCCACGGCACCCATGGAATTATGTCCTCGTTCATAGGCGTAGTTAGCAGTAAACAGCCACTTACTGTTGCTGCTCTGCCAGGCCAACTGCAGGGGGATCCTCAGGCGGGTATTAGATGAAAACCAACCTTGCGCCATAATGTTATTTGCGTCTGGCGACACAGCATCTGCCTCATTAGCGAGATAACCGATGCCAAATCTAAGATTTTTTAAGGAGAGAAGATCTAATTGGAATGGCCCGTAATTAAAACCACCACCACTTCCGGTATAGGAGGGCAGCACACCAGCGGCGCTACTAAAGAATTCAAGCAGGGCAGATGGGCTATAAAAGCTGCCACGGCTGGGCAGGAAGCCATCCTGCCCTAAACGAACTCCTAGGGAAAGATTAATAGATTTATTAAGCGGAAAAGCATAAAAAAGCCGATCCAGAAATATAAAAGGAGTTGCGCCGTTGGGCCAATCAATAGTGGCGCCATCGTAGGCAAGGCCTGCGGCTGGATTTACTGTGCGGGCAGCAAAACTATAGATGTTATTAGAACGTACCCTTATTTGCAATTTATCCACCCCAGAGAAACTAGTATCAAAGCTTAAAGAAGCATCATGGGAGAATGTGAAAGCATTATTATCTGCAACGTAATTCTTATTTGTATTATATGCAGCAAGATTACGTATAAATTTAGTTGCCGCTTTTTGCACATAACCAACCTTTCTCTGATCTTCCGCCAAGGATCCATATTCAGCAATCAAATAATTAAGCAAGTTGTTATAAATGGTGGGATTTGTTACTAAGCCCCCAGGGGTAACAACCAAACCCAGGCCAGCTCCACTGAAGTTATTTACCGTATTACCAGCAGAATTAACAGCCTGATAACTGCGTTCAGCAGTAGCTGCAATTGAGATTGGGTCATAGACACCGATCGGCTTAACAACTAAATTAGCGGTGTTGTTGTAGTAAGCGTAATTTTTAACGCGGCGAGCCTCATTCGCGAGGGCCACTAGTGCCTTTAAATCTTTTGGATCAAGCAAGATATTACTACTATTGAAATCATTACTGCTGGAGCCACTGGTGGTGGCAAGTAATACATTGGTACGGCCGTAGCGATCGAGCAGTGGAATTTGATTGCCTTGTAGTGGCAGGTAGATATTTGTAGCTGGCAATAAATATTCCAAGCTAAATGCAGTGTTTGCTAATTGAACAGATTGTTGAAATCCAGAATCTGTAAATAAGCTGATGCGGGTGAGTTGCGCTTGCGCTGGCGGGCGGTTTGTAGTGGGATTAATTAATAGATTTTGGCCAGATCCAACACCTTGCATCACATTGCTAGAGGCCGGTTCAGCAAAAGCGTTGGTGGTAGTGCTGGAAGTGGTGTTGATGTTATTTGGCAGATAACCAGTCCAGGTGGTGCTGAATGCCAGTTCACGGCTGAGTTTAACTGGGGCAGAAGAACGATAAAAAATAAAAGCCTCCCCTTGGCTAAGGGGAGAATTGATCATATTAATAGATCTAGATTGCACTGAAGCAATTGAACCATCGTAGGCGCGCTGGCCATAGAGATCAGCAAGATTGGCAAGGGCAGAGCCCTGGCCAAAATTGGCATAACCATTATTGCGATATGCATTACCCAGAACAAAACGCACCACCCCAGATAATTTGGAAGTAGTTGAAAAATCAGTTAACTCAAGCTCCTGTTCAGCAGAAACAGGAGCTGCGCTAATAAATAAAAATATCGCCAGGAGGTATTGCAACTTCATGTTAATTAGCAAAAAAAAGCCCCTCCAAAGGAGGGGCTGGGAGTGTGTGAGAAGTTAATTTGATGTAACAGTGAACTAAACCAGATCAGAAGTTGAACTGGGTTTTGATCACGCCGCCCCACACATCGCCGCCACCGATACCATCGGAGTTGGTGGTGCTGGAGATGTAGAAAATACCAGGTGTGATGCTGATATTGTCTGTTACCTGGAACTGGTACCAGGTTTCAATGGCGGTAGGCATGCCACCGTCTTTGTTCCAACCGGAGCTGTTGCTCACGAGTGAAGGAACACCACCGATAGCAAAACCGGCGCTGTTGCCTTTGAGGAACACGTTCTTGAAGTTGAGGGCAACCATCCAGCTGTTCATTACAGCGGAATCGCCAGCATCAGCCATCTTCACACCCATTACGCTGCTGTCGTAGCGGGCGTTAACTGAAGCGTGGCCGTAGGCGCCGGTGATGCTGAAGTCTGGAGACCACTGGTAAGCCAGGGTGAAACCAAACTGGTTGGATTCGTTGAGGCTGGCATACATGAAGGGGGTGAGTGCTAACTGAGTACCCACTTGACCCATGGAGTTGTTGCCGCGCTCAAAGGCGTAGTTAGCAGAAGCCAACCACTTCTTATCCTTGCTCTGCCAGGCAAGCTGAACAGGCAAACGGAAGCGGGTATCAGCACCAAACCAACCTTGGGTCATGCTGTTGGAGGCATCAGGTGCAACAGCATCAGATTCGTTAGCCAAGTAGGCAATACCGAAGCTCACGCCATCCATACCGAAGCCTTTAGCACCCAATTTGCCGAGGGCAATACCTACGCCGGTACCGGTGTAGGAGGGGAATACACCAGCAGAGCTGTTGAAGAACTCAAGCAGAGCATCTTTGGTGTAGTAGGTACCACGGGTAGGCAGGATTGCATCCTGAGCTAAGCGAGTACCAACTGCAGCAACGGCGTAATCACCAACTGGGAAGCGGTAGAACAGCTTGTCGATGAAGATGCCAGTTCTGGAGTTGTTGGGCCACTCAACAGTTGCACCGTCGTAGGCGAGGGAAGCAGCTGGATCAGCAGCACGGGCTGCAAATGCGTAGGTGTTGTTAGCGCGGATGCGGAACTGGAACTGATCTTTACCAGTGAAGCTGGTATCGAAGTTCAGGTAAGCATCATGGGAGAACGTGAAGGCGTTCTTATCAGCAACATAGTTTTTGTTGGTGGTGTATGCAGCCAAGTTACGAACGAACTTAGTAGCTGCATTTTGCACATAACCAACCTTGCGCTGATCTTCTCCCAATGAACCGTATTCAGCCAACAGGTAGTTGATTACGTTGTTGTAGGTGTTGCTGTTTTGAACATAACCACCGGGGGTTACGGTTAGGCCAGCGCCACCGATTGTTGTAGCTGCACCAGCGGCAGTTACGCCTGTATAAGTACGGCTAGAAGCATCATTGATGTTGATGAAGTCGTACTGGTTAGCAAGCTTGGTAACTGCACCAGCCTTGCCGTTGTATGTGTAAGTTTTTACACGACGGGATTCGTTAGCCAACGCAACCAAAGACTGCATGTCTTTGCGGTCGAGCAGGATCTTGGCGTCTGAGTAGTTGCTGCTAGTGGAGTTACTGGTTTGAACACGCAACGGAGTGGTGTTGCCGTAACGGTCTTCAAGCAGAATCTCATTGCCGGTTAAAGGCAGAGCAGTACTTACGTTAGGGAGCAAATACTCAAGAACCCTGTTGTTGGTTGTGGGTGCAACACCGGTAGGGGTGGTGGGCACTGCAACTGAGCTGTTGTAGCCATCTTTTGTATAGATGGAAGCGCGGATGCGGTTAGGGGTATAAGGGGTACCAACAGTGCCGCCGTTGAGGGGGTTAGCAATGCGGGTGCCAGGGATGTTGGGGTTAACCAACAGTGAGTTCAGAGCTTTGTCTGATCCTGAGATGGTGCCGCCGGGCTCAGGTGTGAAGCCGGTCCAGGTGGTGCTGAAGGCCAGCTGACGGGCCTGGGGAGCGAAGGTTTGAGCAGGCTGGTAAGTGGTGCCGGTTGCAGTGGCACCGTTACCGCCAGCGCGGTAGTAGTAGTAGGCCTCACCCTGGCTGAGGGGATCGGCGATCATGTTGGTGGAACGATCCTGGAAACCACCGGTGGAACCGTCGTAAGCGCGCTGGCCGTAGAGCTTGGCGGCATCACGAAGGGCACTGCCTTGGCCGAAGTTTGCGTAGCCATCGCCACGGTAAACATCGCCCATCACGAAACGAACCTGACCGGTCAGTTTGGTGGTGGTGGAGAATTGAGTGGCTTGCAGTTCGCCAACTTTGGCTTCTAGGCCGTCTACACGGGCCTTGGTGATCGCGAGTTCTTTTTCGAACTCCTTCATCAGGCGACGAAGTTCGTCGGTAATTTCGGTAACGCGATCAAGGCAAGCATTAAGCAGAGCAGCAGCTTCCCAACGGGTCATCGCCTGGCCACCTTTGAAGGTGCCATTGGGGTAGCCAGCTACACAGCCGTAGCGCTCGATCAGGTTGCTCAGTGCCTGGTAAGCCCAGTCGGTGGGCTTTACGTCAGAAAACTGGGTGATGCTGGTGACCTGCTCGCTGGAAGCGGCGTACTTGTTAACGCCGTCCATGTTGAGCTCAGCGGCCATGGCGCCCATGGGGGCAACCAAACCGAGAGCGGCAGGTGCCAGCAGGAGTTGCTGGAATAATTTCATGGAGTCCTCACACCAAATAAAGAGGATGGGTATCGGCTCAAAATGAACAACAAAAGCTGTTCACAACAAACCAACTTGCACAAATTACCTGGTTTTTTGTTTGTGGGGAGCATTTTCAAGCTTTCGGTAGGCACCCCCTGAGGCGTCCACTGTCAGCTAAACCGAGGGGGCCAAGGGCCCCCAACGGTTGTTTAGCTGTAACTAAGCAACGATCAAAACAGGAAAGTAGTTTTCAGCACACCGCCATAGGCGCTGTTGCTGCCGCTACCAGCTGGGTTTGTGATCGTAAAGAAGGCAGGTGTAACGCTGATGTTGTCGGTAACTTGGAATTTGTACCAAATCTCCCAAGCAAAGGTGCTTTCATCCGTACCTAAGAAACCATCGTTTCCAGTTACAA
>Ga0214921_10000379_pt1 | contig 84735 bp, 89 predicted proteins | sample LL1505_MetaG_FD_177992 | JGI IMG/M metagenome (GOLD analysis project Ga0214921, IMG submission 177992) | Freshwater microbial communities from Lake Lanier, Atlanta, Georgia, United States - LL-1505 | ecosystem: Environmental > Aquatic > Freshwater > Lake | place: USA: Georgia | collected... | reverse complement strand
AACCTATTTTTTGCCGTCATTTATATTCGCATTAACACTGCGTCATTGTTTACACATTCCGACACTTTTTACATCATCAAGTTACGTCGACTCGTAAATAGCATAATTCATCCATACTAATACTAAACAATAAATGACACCAACTACTAAACCTGCTGATACAGAAATATTTGGATCATAATTTATTTCCGTAATCATACTTATTACAGTATACAATACTGTTACTATTGCTGATGATATTAATATTCCTAGTAAATAATTACTATGTGGTGAGAAATTAGTATAAGGCATCAAATAATCTACTAATGTAAAAATACTTGTTAAGACTAGTAAAGCGATTAAAAAATAAACTATTTTATCTGTTTTCTCTTTTCGAATTCTTTTATTATTGTCTTCTAATTCTTTAAGAACACCCGGATCTATGGGATCTATTATTTTATCTTCCCAATTATCAGGAAGCGTTTGATCGATTTTACCATTCTTAAGGAAGGTTAAATTATCACTCATTTTATCTATATATTATAGTAATATTATAATCCATTAAAAAAAATATCAGTGTTTTTGGTTATATGATGTTTTGGTATTAACGCTGCGTCATTATTTAATATATATCCATTATTTGGTTTGATTTTGTTAGTATCATTATTAGTATTGGTACTATTTTGTACAATCACAGTTGACGTTTTATTTTCATAAATATCCAATATTTTTTTTACTAATTCGCTTCTCTCAATATCTTCTTTTTCAAAATTAACTACTTTTATAATATCCAAACTGCTATTTTTATTTTTATAAATATGAAGTTTTTTAACTAAATCTTCCAAACCATTTTCAATTTTTAAATCACTTTGATTTAAATCACCGGTTATTACCATTTTACTATTTACACCCATTCGTGTTATCAACATTTTCATTTGCGTTGGAGTACTATTTTGCATTTCATCGGCAATTATTAAAGCATCTTTAAATGTACGCCCTCGCATAAAAGCGAGTGGTGAAATTTCAATAATATCACTATGAATAAAATTATCCAATTCGCTTCTTGAAAAAAATTCTAAAAAAATATCAAAGATTGGTCTTGTCCAAGGATCCATTTTTTTTACCAAAGAACCCGGCAAAAATCCGATTTCCTCTTCTTCGACTGCTACAACTGGTCTAGTTATTATTAATTTCCTTATTTCACCGTTTTTTATTTGTGTAATTGCTTTTAAGCATGCGAAAAATGTTTTACCTGTACCAGCTGGTCCCAACGCTATGATTAAATCAACGTCAGGACTATTCAAATAATTCATATATTTCTCTTGGTTTTCACTCTTTGGTAGATAATAATTGCTTTTAAATTTTGTTTTCTCTTTTTTCATATTTAAATCCATTTTTTTACCATGGTGTAATGTTAAAATTAAACAAGTATTGTTTATCATTAAAAGATAAAAAAACCAAGTGATCAAAGAAAAAAGATTCATAAATATAAATTATACTAAAATATAGTTTTATTATTTATTTTTAACAAATAATAAATTTAAATTTTCTTAACAATTTTAAAAAAACGTTTATATTTTTTTACACCTTCAGGTGTATACCCATCACATTTACGTATAGGTTGTAGATGATAATTATAAACAGATAATATTTGTCGTACTAAATTTAACAACGGCCATTTTTGACATAGTTCTGCTTTTTTTTGAAGACTTGTCATAAAAGATGAACTAAATTTTTTTTTAAGTTTAGGAATAGCATTTTTCACTTGATTATACTTTTCTTCTGAAAGAAATTGTTCTCTTGGAATCATCACACTTTCTAAATCACTTAATTCTGTAAAATGAATTCCTATATTTTGTAATAATAATTTAGAATCACTATCCATAATTATAAATATATTATATAATATATAATATATATAAATCACGAATAATTCAATGAAATATTCATTTGAATCAATGAAAGATTTACTTAAAGGTAATACTTTTATATTTATTATTCTTTTGTATTTTGCAATATTTTGTTTATGGTTAATTGTTGCAGTACCACATGCTTTTGGGCAATTAGGACCACATGGAGAAAATGTATTTAGAGTAACTGCTATTATTTGTAGCACAATGTGTTTACTTTGTATTTTTATTTCTTTAATAACATTTTCAATAGTAGATAATGAAAAATCAAAAGATGATTGGGCAACGAGTGTAATTCTTGGAGTAATATTATTTTTAATAATACTCGATAGCTTTATTTCAGCCATTAATGGAATAAAATAATCATTAAACTACATGATAATCATCATCCGATTAAAATAAAATCTTATATCCCTTTTTTGATAATGTAAAAACGCTTCTATACACTGTAATAATATTTTACAATTAATATCCATAATTACTATCCATATATATATAATATTTGTATTATTTATGGAGAATGTTAATAATAAACTTCTAATTAGTTTTTTAATTACTTTAATTGAAGTAACGTTTGAATTTTTATCCTTTAACTTTAATAATTACATATATTCAGTACTTGCGTTAGTATTGACTATTTTGTCATTAGTATTTTTGATATATATTTGGTATTGTTGTTCTGAAGGTTTTGATGATACTCTAACAAAATTATTAAATCACCTCATTTCTATAAACGCTTTTGCACTTGTAACAAGTGTATTTATAATATTATATTTTGTATTAACAAAATATTCAAAAATGGATAATATATTATTTTATATTTCTTCAGCATTTTTTTGTTTACAAATCGTATTATTGCTATTATTAACAATTATAAATAGAAATTCAGGACCTTTACAAACATTATTCTGGGTTGTTTGTACTTCACTAGCGATAATCTTGTTCTTTGCTGCTTATTTTACGTTACTATATATAAAATATTTTTATAATCCTAATCAAACAATTAAACAATTAAACAATTAAAAAAGTATCGTCAAAATGAAGATAAAACAGTAAACCATAAATTACAAATTACAAATTAAATTCTGGTATGTTATATTGATCTCCATTTTTTACATATTTCGCAATTATTTTTGGATTTGTTTTATTAATTACAATATCTTCAGCTTGATATACATTATTAAAATTATCAATATAATAAATTATTCCTTGAATGTCTTGAGCCCACACTTCTACTTTTTGCGTATTTATTTTTACTTCATTTTGATTATCGATAATACCGTGAGGTGTGCCCTTCATATGTGTACCGCAATATTCACTTCCTTCTTTTTTTCTTCTAGTACACTGTTCATTTGTAGCACGCTTAGCGCAACACCTATCAAATATTGGAACAAAATTTTTTACTCTTTTACGTTTCATAAAATCTTCTTTTGTAAAAATAAATCTTTCATAATCAAATACATATTGTAAAAGTTGACTAGACTTATCGTTTTCTATCATATCTAGTTGAATTGCTTTTTCTCTTATATTATCTTTAAATGAAGTAATATACGATTCGACCTTTTTAGTTAATTTTTTTTCCATCTTAATTTCTTTATATTACATTTAATCAAATATATATCTTTAGTTCAATTTTTTTATTTATATAAAAATCAACTTAAAGAATATTAAGAAACCAATAGTTTGGAAAAAAACATAATGGATGTGAATGTCAAAGCAATAATATTTGTTGTATAACTAATTGTTAATCGTTCATCGTAACTTTTCACAATTTCTTTTATTTCATTCAATTCTTCTCTTATATGATCCAATTTATGTATATTTTCATAACATTTTGTTTTAGAATTAGCATGATGTAAACAACGATTGATTAATATTCTCTTTAGCATTTCACTTATATATTTAGATTACATATTGATAACTCTAAATATATTTTACATATTCTATTCTGTCTCTAGCACAGGTCCTTCGATAATGGTTGATTCTTCAACAGCCAGTAACGGTTCTTCAATGACTGGTTCTTCGACAACTTGTTCTTCGACGACTTGTTCTTCGACGACTTGTTCTTCGACTTTTACGGGTTCTTCAACGACTGGTTCTTCAATAATGGTTTGTTCTTCAACAACTGATTCTTCAACGGCTAGTAATGGTTCTTCAATAACAGGTTCTTCAACGACTGGTTCTTCAATAATGGTTTGTTCTTCAACAACTGATTCTTCAACGGCTAGTAATGGTTCTTCAATAACAGGTTCTTCGACTTTTACGGGTTCTTCAACGAATGGTTCTTCAACGGCTAATAACGGTTCTTCAACGGCTAATAACGGTTCTTCAACGGCTAATAACGGTTCTTCAATAACAGGTTCTTCAACGGCTAATAACGGTTCTTCAATAACAGGTTCTTCAACGGCTAATAACGGTTCTTCAATAACAGGTTCTTCAACGGCTAATAACGGTTCTTCAATAACAGGTTCTTCAACGACTGGTTCTTCAATAACAGGTTCTTCAACAACTGATTCTTCAACGGCTAGTAATGGTTCTTCAATAACAGGTTCTTCGAGTACTTGTTCTTCATCATTTGTTTGTGTTTCTTTTTCATTACTATTTAAAATAATATCAACAACAGGTTCATCAATAACAGTCTCAACAACTGATTCTTCCACTAGAGATTCATCAATAACAGTGTCAACAACAGGTTCTTCGACTAGAGATTCTTCAACAAGAGGTTCATCAATAACAGTCTCAACAACTGATTCTTCTATTACAGATTCTTCAACAAGAGGTCCATCAATAACAGTGTCATCAACAGGTTCTTCGACTAGAGATTCTTCAACAACAGGTTCATCAATAACAGTCTCAACAACTGATTCTTCAACGACCTGTTCTTCAACAACATCTTCAAAAACAATTTCGACATCAGGTTCAATTTCAAGTTCAGAAATATTTTCATTAAAATCATTCAAAGATATTTCTAGATTTGTAGCCGGAATTTTTAACGATGGTAAATTTGATAAAATTAATTCATTTTCGCTAACATTGTTGTTTTCTATGATATTGTTAATATTACAACCGTTAATAATATTATTAACACGTTTGAAACCTTTTTTAAATATTTTTGACATTTTGTTTTTAATTTTACCAACAGAAGTTTGTGATTTACTTTCATTTGAAATATCAGATACAACTGATTTATTTGTAGGTGTGCTAAATCCACTTTCAATATCATTTGTTGTTAATTTGGTCATATTATTATCATGACTATTGTTGATAATTATTTCAAAATTGGTATCATCGTAATTAATTTGTTGATTTGAATTTACAATATTATTATTTTCGATGTTTTCATCAAATTGAATATCGCTATTAATATGATTGAACATCAACTGTATTTTATTACTGAACCTTTTCAAATATTTATTATGTAATTTATGAAAAAAATCCATATAAGACAAAAATAAATTGATTTTTTCTTTCATGATAGTTATTTCAAAATTAAATGAATTTACAAAATTATCAATATTTAACCCAATTAATTGTTTACTTTTATGTAATGACAATTCATTCTCTCTATTGTTGATAATACCAACAATTGAATTCAAAAGCAAAATGATGTTATCATGAATTTCAATAGTTGTTTCAAATTTATAATCTTTAAAAGGTTCCAAATCTTTATATATCGGAAAATTATTCCCTTTTATAATTTCCAAAATTTTTTTGTCATTAATATTTTCACTAACGTACGCAACTATTATTTTATATAATTTGAAATATTCACAGTACATTCTATTATTTATGATTAAAAACATACGTTTCATATCATCATTTTCTAAATCAATTAACTTGCTTTGAAAATGAAATGAATCTAATCCAAAAATAAATAATTGTGTATTACTGTGCTTTATAAATTCAGAGTATAATAATTTTAATTTATCCATCTTATTTTTCAACGATTCAAAAACATTTATTATTTTACCGCGTATTAAACTAATATTATTGAATTCTATTTTTAAATTCGTTATCCTTCCTTCCATTTTATATTTTATAATATTTACAAATATTATAATATTTAATAATTTTATAAATAACAATGAAAACTAACATAGTGGTCGATGAAATTTTCGGTGATTCAAATGAAAATGATTTAGAATTAATTAATATGGCGAGTGAAGATAAAATAGATTGGTCGGTAGAACATGAAAAAATTTTTACAGAATGGGGCGATAAAGCCATGTGTTATAAATGGCTACATGCGAAATCAAACGCAATGTATTCTAATTTGAATGCTTGGTATACTATACCAGTCATTATAATTTCAACTTTAACGGGTACTGCTAATTTTGCGCAGGAAAGAGTTCCACTAGAATATCAAAATTATTTTGTTATGATCGTTGGTGCGTTCAATATAAGTGCTGGTATTATTACAACTATACAACAATTTTTAAAGATCACACAATTAAATGAAGCACATAGAGTCAGTAGTATATCATGGGATAAATTTTACAGAAACATTAAAATAGAGTTAGCAAAACATCCGTCTGAGAGAATGAATGTTATTAATATGATTAAAATCTGTAAAGAAGAATACGATAGATTAATGGAAACCAGTCCAAATATTCCTGAGAATATTATTAAAGATTTCGAAAAACATTTCAAAAAAACATCTATATATGAAAAAATAAATAAACCAGAAATTTGCGATTCTTTAATTCCAACAGATGATTGTAGAAACCCTTGGTTCAATGACGAAAACAAACAGAAAGCTGAAAACGATTTGAATAAAACAATTCAGATGCGAGAAAATAAAATCAAAAAGAGAGAAGACAATAACTTGAAAATATTGCAAGAATTTGTAATATTATTCAAGAAAATAAACAACCGAGATCCCATGGAATCCGAAATCTTTGATAATTTAAAAGAAAAAATCGATATTGTCACAATTAAAACATTGTATGAACAAATTAAAAATAACAGTTTATTTTTTGATAATTCAGATAATGTGTAATATGTAAATGGAGATTATTTTACTTTACATTATTCCACATTATTTTGGATACTGATTAGGAAGTATTAAAATGGATATAATTATGAAAATATAAAAATACAAGTATATACCATATACATCTGACCCGACACCATAAAATTTAAGTATTTGAATTAAACTATAAAATATTAATATTGAGATACCCAATAATGTAATTATATTCATAAATAATTATATTATTATTTTTTTTGGCTTTTATTATTTTACAATGTTTACAATGTTTACAATGTTTACAATATTTCATAATCTTCTAGTTCATTGAAGTTATCTTTAAGTAGAGCTTTGTTTATATAATGATATGACAAAGGAATTTGATCTTCAAAATTTTTTGTTACAAACATCGGTGTTTCTTTTAACATTTCACCATTATCTAATTCAATATTACCTAATATTACACTGTCATAATTTTCATTCCATAAGTTATCATGATCACTTATTCTTAAAGTTAGCTTTTCATAAATATAATCTAACTCATCGTTTATCAATCTCGCTTTTTTAATTTCTGAACTATCGATTTTGTCATCTGCTAAATTTTCTTTTATCAAATAATTTCCTAAAAATAAAGCATATCTAATTATACCACCTTTAATATATTTACCACTGTTATTTTCTGTAATTTCTACATCATGTCTAAATTCTGGTTTATAATCCTTCGACCATCCACCTTGACGAATTGCGTTTTTAAAATTTGTAAAATAATAATTTGATCCTAAAATACTATTACTATTTGATTTAATGTTACCAAATACAAATGTAAAATACAACAATTTTTCATGTGTACCCGTGTAAACAACACTCGGTATCTCAATATCCTCACCAGTAACACCATTCTTTAAAAAAATAAATTCGCTATTATTTACAAAAAAATTAGTCACGTCATAACTAATAGGAATATTACAAACGTGATTCCTGTTAATAACTTCGTCCATTAAAGCAAACCAACATTGATTTGTTTTATACATTAAATTTACATTGATTTCTACTTGAGTTAAATCAATAAACATATATATTTTTTTTTCATGTAAATAAATACCTTTAAAATCAATATTATTGTCATAATTTTGATAATCTTTTAACTTTAATAATGAAAACAAGTAACATTTTATAAACGTAAATAAAACAGAGAAATCTGTAAATTTATTTTCACTATCTTCTTGAATATTATTAAGGATTGTCGTAAAACATAATTCATTATTTGAAGCATCTCTTACTAACATGATAGTGTTAAATGGATCTCTACCACTCATATTAATTTTAAATGGAACTAAAACTACTTCTTCGAAATTAGTGTTTTGTAAATTTCTCATAATGTCTTCTTCGTCTTTGATTAACAATTTTAACGCATCATAAGAAAATAAATAGGAATCATTGATTGTCTCTTCACTCATAATTTATATTTATTATAATTGGAATTGCATTTATATTATTAATTTTATTTATTTATTTTTCGCCGAATTGTTTCTTTAATTTGCTCTTCGCGATTTTCCATAATATGCTTTGTTAAATCTTCGGCTATATTTGGCGATTCCTTATAGTAAGTTTGTAAAGCAACAAGCAAGGTTTTACTATTTATCGGTTTTTTCACCTTTGTTTGTTTATAAATTAAAGAGCCATCATTAATATCAAAACAATCAATAGAATTTTGCTTCATAACATTTACTAAATTCGACGTCATCATTTTTTTCGCATTATTCTTTTCCTTGATTTCACTTCTCAACTGTGAAATTTCATTATCAAATTTAATCCATTCTTTAATATTATTCACCAATTGTTCTTTACTATTATTTTCCATCTTTATCAAATTATTTAACTAATATTTATATCTTTATTTGTAATATTATAATGCCTTTTACACAAACAATCCTTGTAAACCTTAGTTAAACACGAAAGCCCTTTTCGTTGACCAGATTTAACTATTTCTGAACAAGTAATTGCGTTTTCCGCAATTTTTGTTTCATCTATTTTGACCACGGCATTTTTTTTCATTTCTTTTTCTAAATTTTTTTTCTCCATTGCTGCTTTTATTAGATCTTCCTTTATTTTCAATTTTTCTTGTTTTATTTTCTCTTTGTCCTGTTTTATTTTCTCTTTTGCTTTTTCTTTCAATTCTTTCATTATAAATTGTTTATGACTATAACAATAATTGATATTTAAATTGTATTTTTCTTTAAGAATAGAATGTGTAAATCCATATTTAAAACATTTTTGTGTAAATAAAACATTTCCTGAATCATCAAACATGACATGTTCATACTTACATTGATTTTTTTCATTAATACATTCCAAAATATAATTACTCTTATTTGGATCCAAATAATTCACACCGCATTCTTTAGGATAAGATAAATTATCGTAATATGGTAATAATTCATTTTGAATTTTACGACAATATGGGCATCTAATTTCATTATATTTCAATTTATATTTGCTTTGCTCCATATTGTTAAATTTTTTTTTATAATTCAATAAATCTTTAAATAGCGGTCCATAATTAAAAAGATGTCCACACTGTAATTTAACAAAATTTTCCTGTAATGGCATATTTGTAATCATACAACAGTTATTGTCAGCATCTATTATTTCATTCTCGTAAGAACTATCAAGAAGTTCTTTATAAAAATCAATATCTCCTTCAATAATATATTTCATAGATATTTTTACGATATTTCTTTATATTTTTTTTATATTTACACATATATTAATGTCACCACCTGAAACCTGGGGGCCACCTATTTGGACGTTTATTCATACATTAACTGAAAATATTAATGAACTCCATTTCAATAAAATTAAAGTTGGTTTATTTACAATGATTAAAAGAATATGTTTATTTTTACCATGCCCAGATTGTTCTAATCATGCTAATCTTTTTTTTATGAGAGTAGATATATCAAAAATGAAAGATAAGAATGATTTTAAATATATGTTGTATACATTCCACAATATTGTTAGCAAACGAAAAAGAAAACAATTGTTTCATCCTAGAGTATTAGAAAAATACAAATATATATCCATTCCAAATGCTTTTGATAATTTTGTAAACGTATACAACACAAAAGGAAACTTAAATTTAATAATGGAATCTTTTCAAAGGGGTTTAGTAATTAAAGATTTAAAATTATGGCTCTATAATAATCATCAATATTTCAAAAAAAAAAATTTAGAAAATATTCGTGTAATACCTCAAATAAGCATTCAAGAAAAAGAAATTGTAGAAACAGAACACACTAAAGAAATACTTCAGAGTCCACCTATACAAAGTGAATTGTTGATAAATATGGAAAATATTACCGATATAAGTCAACCCAAAACAATTGATCAAATTGATAAAATAGAAGACATGTTTCAGGTGTAACTCGGTGCCTATACATTACCGATCAATTCACCATTTTTATAAACATTACATTTAAAGGTCTGGGTTTTTCGCATACTACAAACTTCTTTATTACTTTGTATTTCATTAAAAAATAAATATTTACTAGAACCACCTAAATACATTAAGATCACAATCAATGTTGACGACGTTAATCCCATTAATACATTAATGAACAAGTTACCGTAATTCATAATACAACCTTTATAAAATTTATTAAACATATCAAAAAAGAAATATACTAATAAACCAATTAATACCCAATAATTTACACTTCCATTACTAAACATTGGAATAGATAAATACATAATCGTGAACGCAAAAACAAAAACACTGAAAGTTGGATTTCCATACTTACTATATTGGATAGATGTACATATTGTTTTATCATTTATTATTGGTTGTGCGCCATTCAACATATAGATAAAATTTCTTAAAATACAAACACCAAGCAAGAATCCTAAAAATATAAACCCCTTAAAATTTTGAAAAAGGAAAGAAACTGAAACCATAATGACAGCCAAAATTATAGGAGAATAAAAAGATAAAAATACCATAAAATTAAACGGTTGATACATTACAAGTTGAGTATTACCTCCAACACCTTGATTATTATTACTAATGTTCATAATTATAATAATAAACTATTATTTTTTTTAATTTATCGAAAAATGCGTATTGCTTATTTTATCAAAATTATATCGAAAACTTGTTGAATCGTATCAACGTGATGAAACTGAATATTTTTTATTATTTCTTTATCCTTGTATTTATCATAAAATTTATCGAAATCACTTTTATTTTCACTAGGATATATGATTTCTTTCACACCGTTTTTAATCGATCCCAATATTTTATACTCAAGACCCCCTATTTCTGTTATTTTTCCATCTAAAGAAACTTCACCAGTCATTGCTAAATCATTTTTTATTTTATAATTATTCAAAAGTGCGTAAATAAGAACGCAAATCGTGCTAGAAGCAGAAGGGCCATCTTTAGGTATAGACAACCCAAGAGCGTTTATATTTATTCCATAAATACAATTTTCCTTAAGATTATTATATTTTTTAATTATTTCTTTTTGCGTTTTATAGTTTGTTAAACTCCACGCTAGATTTCGACTAATTATCATACCCTCTCGCATAACTTCTTTTTGATTACCTGTTAAAATAATTTCTAAAAAATATTTAGCTGGTACAAAACAACCTTGGAATTGTAGTACACCCCCCTGATTTAGAGAATTAGCATACATGCCATTAATAATATAATTTACACTCTCACTATGTATTTTATGTATTTTGATTTCTCGTTTATCCTTAAAATATTTACATTTTACGTCATCAATTGTTATTTTTATAGGTATTTCATATTCAAAAACAATATTTTTTAATATATCCAGATTAATTTCACTTATTATTTCAAATAATTTTTCTTTTAATTTTCTTACACCGGCTTCCAAAGTATATTCTTCAATAATAAATTTTAATGTATCATCAGATATTTCAATCATATTTTCTAATCCAACATTCCTACAAATTTCAGGTAATAAATGATTTTTACAAATTATAATTTTGTCTTCCAGAGATAAAGCATCGAATTTTATTCTATGAATTCTATCCAATAATACTTTGTCTATTAATTCCGCATCGTTGTAAGATAAAATAAACAATACCTTGGATAAATCCAAATCTATCCCTGAAAAATATTTATCTTGAAAACTATCATTTTGAGTGGGATCCAATAAGTGGGTTAGTACCCCGGTAATTTCTTTACCGTGTTCAGTTCGACTTATTTTGTCAACTTCATCAATTAAAATAATTGGATTCATACATTTTTTATCAATTAAAATTTGAACAATTTGACCCCACGTACTTCCAACATAGGTATATGAATGACCCAATAAATGACTACTATTTGAATCTCCTCCCATCATGATCAAACTAAACGGTCTGGATATATTATTTTCGTCTTTTAAACATTCAGACAAAGATTTGGCTAATGTTGTTTTACCTACTCCAGGCGAGCCTTCAAATCCAAAACAACTGCCTTTTTGTTCTCCGTTTATCCATTGACTAATAATACGTTCTATTTGTTTTTTTGCGGTTTTATGACCATAAACTGATTTATCTAAAATTATTTTTACATTTGCTATATATTTAGTAATTTCGTTATATTTGTCATTAATCTCCAATACTTCATTTAATAATTCAAAATTAACATGTGTTTGTTTTTTACTTGTTATGCTATTGTTGCTACTGTTGCTATTGTTACTGATATTAACGACAAAAAATTTAAAGACTTCTCTCAACAACCCACAGTTGTCAACCTTATATGTATTTATGAAATTAATTATTTCATTTTTAAGATCATTTTTATTTTTTGTTTCATAATCCACAATTTTATTATTATCTATATATTTCTTATCAATAATATCATTAATCATCGCAATATTATTTTTTAATTTGTTTTTATCTCCAACTAACAATGTTCTCTCTAGTAACTCTATGTTATTACTATTATACAAAAGAGAATTTATATTGGTATTGATATATCGTATATATTTTAATATTTCTAAGCCAGTGTAATTGTCTTTTTTAGAAATGTCAGGATACATAACATCAAAATAATATTTTTTGTACATATTTTTAAATCTAGTTTTAATTTGATCCATCAAATACAATATTGGTTCTTTTTTATAAATAGAAAATGGTATTTTTAATAAACCATCCAAATATTGTCGCGCTTTTGACCCAGAATCTTCAGATTTTGATTTAACTTCTTTTAATTTCATCATTGCTTTTTCTTTGATAGATTCATTAGCTTTTAATAAACATATTTGTTGCTCCAAAGGTATTTTATTCATATCAAAGTTAGATAATTCATTTGTATATTGGATTGTTTTTTTCATAGCGATTTTAAAAAATTTTTTAAGATGCCAAGGTAAACTATCTAATAGTAAAGACTGTTCTTCTGTATCAATATTACCATTTGTATCGTTTGAAAGAAGATCATATAATAAATAAACCAAATATTGATTTTCATAATTACTTGAATTTATCAATAAATAAATCATTGTATTTCTTTTTGAATAAATATCATCTGAAATAAAATCTTTGATATTTTGAGAAATTGGTTTTTGTTTTATAGAATTAGATTGACTAATATAACCAATGAATTTATTATAAAAATCCATCACATCGTTATTTATCAAATAATCCTTTAATGTCAACGATGATATATAAAGATCAAAATCACTGGATTTAAATTCTTCATCACTAGGTAAATGTTCTGTAATTTGTTTTTTCTTATTTATAATATATTTATTATTCAAAAAATCTACAATAACGTCGTCTATAAAACCATAAATTAAAATGCTTTTTTTCAAAGAATAATTATACACATACAAATTTATCCCATATACTTTCATAAAAAACTGTTTAAAACTGGAATTTATATCAGCACATTCCATGTTTTCAAAATCCAATTTATTATTTTTTTTATTTTGCTTCCCAATTATTTTATAGCTGATTGGATGAAAATATTTTTTTAACACTTCATATTTATAGCATTCACTTTCATTATTTGTTATTTTTACATTTCCAAAACATATCAAAAGTAAATCTTCCAAATACAATGTTCCGTAATTTTTCAATAAAATAGATAATTCATTGTTAATAATTTGTAACTCATTTATTAATTTATCTGTATCAATTGTATCAATTGTATCAATTGTTTCAATTGTATCAATTGTCTTTGTTGTAATAGAGTTTTCTATAATATTTATTTTTTGTATTAATTCGTGTAATTTATCTATACCAAAAGATAAATCACTAATTCCTAAAATATCTAATTTTTTATTTTTTTGTACATGTATTACAGTTTTTTGTATAACATCTTTAAAAAAACTTATTTTTTTACATAACAAATTTATTATTTCATTCATATTTTTTCCATTTTTAATACTCATAATTTCTTCTTATATCTATATATTATATTTATTTTACAATTTCAAATGATAAATGTTTCATAACCAACGCACTTTCTTTAAGTATGAAAAAATATAATATATATTTACAATATTAAACATAAAACTAGGAATTACTATACATGGGTATTCCAAGTTATTTTTCATATATAGTTAGAAACCATCCTGATATTCTAATACAATTACAAAATAAAAATTTTATGATTGATAATTTTTACCTTGATTGTAATTCTATTATATACGATGTAATACACAACATTGATTTTGCAATTTTGAAAGAAGACGAGACTGATATTATTATTAAAAATGTGTGTTCAAAAATAGACGAATACATACAAATAATAAAACCAGTAAATAATTTAATGGTTGCGTTTGACGGAGTAGCACCTGTCGCAAAATTAAATCAACAAAGAGAAAGAAGATACAAATCTTTATTCCAAACAAAAATAACTCGTTCCATTTATAAAAATGTAAAATCTGATCCTTGGAATACATCAGCGATTACTCCTGGTACAACTTTTATGAATAAATTAAATGAACGGATTAAAAATTATTATAATGATCCAAAAAAATATCAATTAAACAACATTATTATTTCAACTAGTTCTAATTATGGTGAAGGTGAACACAAAATATTTGATTTTATTAGAAATTTTCCATCTCAACATAGTAGTAAAACGACTGTAATCTATGGTCTAGACGCAGATTTAATCATGTTAGGAATAAACCATCTTCCTATTTGCGAAAAAATTTATTTATTCAGAGAAACTCCACAATTTATCCAATCAATTAATAGTGATTTGGAGCCGAATAAAGAATATATATTAGATTTACCTGAATTAGCAAAAACAATTACTTTAAATATGAACAACAACGAAGAATTGTCATTGGAACAAAAGAAGAATCGAGTGTATGATTATATTTTCTTGTGTTTCTTTTTAGGTAATGATTTCATGCCACATTTTCCATCTATTAATATTAGAACCGGTGGCATAGATAAAATGATTGGTGCTTACAAAAGTGTAATAGGAAATACAAATGAAAATCTAACAGATGGTAAAAAAATATTCTGGAAAAATGTGGGAAAATTGGTGAAATTTTTATCAAGTAACGAAGAACAATATATCAAAGATGAAATGAAATTGCGCGATAAAAAAGAAAAATATAAAATCGCCGATGAAACTTCGGAAGACAAATATAAAAAATTCGAGAACATACCTATGTATGAAAGATCCATCGAAAAGCATATTAATCCATTCAATGAAAATTGGCGTGAAAGATATTATACATCATTATTTAATATTTCCGATTATGACGAAAACAGGATAAAACAAATCTGTATTAATTATTTGGAGGGTCTAGAATGGACAATGAAATATTATACAACAGGTTGTTGCGATTGGAGATGGTCATATAATTATGATTATCCTCCACTATTATGTGATTTAGTGAAATTTATTCCATCTTTTGAAACCGAATTCATATCCAATAAAATACCAAATCCGGTGTCGGAGCTCGTACAATTGTGTTATGTGTTACCCAAAGAAAGTTTGCAACTATTGCCTGCTAATATATATAATCAATTGATGAAAACCTACTCTGACTGGTATCAAAACGACTGCGATTTCATCTGGGCATATTGTAAATATTTTTGGGAATCACACGTTGTTCTTCCACATATTGATATTGACGAATTGGAAATTTTTGTAAAATCTATATTATGAAACTCATTATAATAGAAACCATTATGGTTACATTTAAACAACGTTGTTTAAACAACATGAGACCATAAATGAAGACCACACATGGTCAGTCTGCAATGCCGGGCAAGCTTATGGTTTGCTTTGCCTTGTCGGACTCTTTTGGGTTACTGACAATCATGTTATTTTAAAATAATTATCATGATTTTTCGAAATTCTAAGTAAGCATTATTTTATTGCAGAAAAGTGATCCAAAAAGTATTTTGGGTTTTCGATTTTGGACATTTTTTTTGTCCATTTTTGAAAAGGGTCGATTGACTTTGTAAAAAAAGAAAAAGGTAATACAATTGTGACTGAGATGAAAAATTAGCGTGTGGTGGCGAAAGTAGGATCGTTTTTTTTTGTTACGATAAAATTTTTAGTTTTTTTTTGTATAAATTTAGGGGTTTTTTTCTGTTTCCATTTTATGGAAACAATTGGAAACAAAAATCCCCAAAAAAACCCCAAAAAATTTTACTGTGAAATTTGTAACTATTATACGTGTAACTCCAAAGATTTTAAACGACATCTTGACACGAAAAAACACCAAGGAAACACTTGGAAACAAAAAATCCCCAAAAAAACCCAAAGTTCTTATTTTTGTAAATGTGGTATTATTTTTAGTAGTCGTTCTGGATTATGGAAGCACCATAAAACGTGCGAATATATTCTCAATAAAAATGATGAATTTGAAATCTATGAACTAAATAAAGAAACATTAGTAGAAATAATCAAACAAAATAATGAATTTCAAAAAGATATGCAAAAGCAGATGTTTGAATTTATCAAAGAAAATATTGCTTGTAGTACGTCTGTAAATACTATAACTACTGTAAATAATAATAATAGTAATAATAAGACATTTAACCTACAAGTTTTTTTGAATGAGACGTGCAAAGATGCTATGAACATTATGGATTTCGTCGAATCTGTTAAATTACAGGTTGCTGATCTTGAAAATGTAGGTAAGGTTGGTTATATTGAAGGAATTTCCAATATAATCATTAAAAATCTACAGGCTTTGGATGTCGACAAACGACCGGTTCATTGCGCGGATCAAAAAAGAGAGGTTATGTATGTAAAAGACCAGAATACGTGGGAGAAAGAAGATGAAACCAATAAGAAATTACGGAAGGCGATCCGCATGATAGCCCATAAAAATATTTGTATGTTGAAAGAATTTAGGAGTAAATATCCAGATTGTGAAGAATATGATTCAAAGAAAAACGATCAATATAATAAAATTGTTTACGAATCCATGGGAGGTAAGGGAGACAATGATTACGATAAGGATACCAAAATTATTAAGAAAATCGCAAAAAATGTCACAATTGATAAGAATTAAGAAATGTAAAGAATGTAGAACAAAATAATAAATACGAAAGAAGTAGAAAAATTTAATAAAATTGAATAGTAATAAATCAATGGTTGCGAAGGAAATTATTAGCGAAATAACCACTAGAGATGCTTTTTTTCATTTATTAAAAAATAATCCAGGACTTGTTATTTTAAAACTAGGTGCTGAATGGTGTGGACCATGTAAACAGATAAAACATATTGTACACGCATTCTTCGCTACATCACCATCAGCTGTTGTTTGTGGTGACATTGATGTAGACAAAAGTTTTGACTTTTATTCAATGTTAAAAAGTAAAAAAATGGTAAATGGTATTCCAGCTATACTTTGTTATAAACGAGGTAATGAAACCTTTATTCCTGATGATATTGTTACTGGGGCTGATCCAGCTGGACTAGATGCTTTTTTCAAACGATGTGCTAATCATTTAACAAGTGTTCAAATTCAAAATCCAAAAAAGAAATAATTATTATATCTATTTATTATAGTAGATAAATATAATAATGTCAGCAGATGATTTTTTGAGTAAATTAAAAAATATTACAGGACAGAATTTAAAAAAATATAAAGGGGGTTTTAAAAGCAAAATAACTGGATTAGTAGGTAGCATCAATTTGTCTTCATCTGATCAAGCGAATCTAGTGAAGCTAGAAGATGCATTAATTTTTTATAAATCTAATTTGGATACGTACTTGGAAAATTTTAAGTTAAATTATTATAAAGGAAGCGGGCGTGCTAATTATGATACAGCAGAAAACTATTATGATGAAAATCATGTAGAAAATCAAGAAAATCGCCAAGGCGATCGTAAAGAAAATAGAATAACGATTCAAAGCAATGAAGGTTCGATGAAAGCAAGTGTAAAAAATAAATCGTATCGTACAAATAACTCGCTTAATTATTGTACAAATATGTTAGGTAATTATGTAGGAACATTTCAATTTAATACTTATAGTTATACATCATCGTTCCAATATATGAATTTAATGCCGTCCAAAAAAGTAATTTCATCTGTATCTCGCGATATGAGTAACGATCCAAAATCTTATTATACAACAAAATTAACTAATAATGGCGACGTTTCTTTTAATATGTTATTAGAAATTCTTACATTGAATAAAGCTCCTTTTTATAGTGTATATCAGAATACAATGTGTCCGATATTTCAAGTAGTAAATGGTTTAATAGTAACTTCCGAATTATTTTCTAATATATCTCCAAATGCTAGTTATTTAGTATTTAATTATGCTAACTCAAATAATTTAATCAATGCTTCATTTATAAATGGTAATCAATCGCCAAAATGGAATTGGGTAAGGGTTTATGAGAATGAAAATAATGAAGTTGAGAATACAGGATATTCAACTACTGGTTCAGGTTCAGTTAAACAAGCATATTTATATTTTGTTTATACAGACGACGAATTGGGTCCACATACATCTTTATTGTATCCCAAACTTGTTCCAGATTATTGCCCAGATGGTATAGTTCTTCCTTGGAATATTGATTTATACGATAATAATGATAATTTATTATATACAATTGGGGCCAATCAAGGAGTTTCTACTTTTTATGAAACAGTATTTAGTAGTATCGGAAATAGTATCGGAAAACATCTTTCTATACTTGGCGGTATTGCTCAAAATCAGTTAGAGGAAAAAATAACCTACTATCCTGTTAATATATAGTATGAAAATATTTGATGAATTTAGAATGATTTCAAACACTCATAATCTTCTATTCCCAAAGTAAACTATTATATTATATAAAATTCAAAAATATTATATAATATAATATTAACTATGAAATCATTATCAAATTATATTTTACTTTTTGTAATATTGATCGTTCTTGGCATATTATATAGACGATTTGAAGACAAGCGAATGAGACAAGATAATCTAGAAAACATTGAAACAATACAAAAATATTTATTAGATGATACAAGTTTATCAAAAAGCAAAAAACCAATATTATGGATTCATGTTCCTTATGAATACAATTCAAGAAATTGGCTATCTTTTGGATCTAGGACTTCGTTTGATTTAAATCAGCCGTATTTATATTTAACAGTAAGGTCGATTATTGAAAAATGCGATTCGTCATTTACAATATGTTTAATTGATGATAATTCATTTTATAAACTACTGCCTGGATGGACAATTGATACAAATAAAATAGCTAGTCCTGTTTTGGATAAAATTAGAATGCTAGGATTAATGAAATTATTGTACATGTACGGTGGAATGATATGTCCAATATCATTTTTGTGTATGAAAGACTTGATTGGATTATATAATAAAAACACAGCTCAAAATAAATTTTTTCTTTGCGAAACAGTAGATCGCAATGTAACCTCGAGTGAATATAATTTTTATCCTAATTTGATTTTCTCTGGTGCTCAAAAAGAGTGTCACATTGTAGGTGAATTTATCGAATTTATGTCTCATTTAATATCGTTAGACTATACAGCGGAGAGCCAATTCTTAGGTAGTTTTAATAGCTGGTGCGCATCCAAAATCAAAAATGGAGACATAAACATTGTAGATGGCGTTGAAATTGGAACAAAAACAATGGATGATACTACTATATTAATTGAAGATCTTTTATCAAATAATTATTTGAATATTTATTCACAAACATATGGCATTTATATACCGATGAATGAATTATTACGAAGACACCATTATAACTGGTTTTGTAGAATGTCGCCAAAACAGGTTATGGAATCAAATACAATTATTGGCAATTATATTTTAGTGACAATTTCAGAAGGAAACAAACATAATGACTATTCTCAAGTTTTAGAACCTTTACAAATGAAACCAAAAGGATGGGTTGGGTTTTGGAAGACACCATTATATCCTGGATTATATGGTCAAAAACCTAATTTCTTGGGCGATAATTTGACGATGCTACAATATACAGGTAGATAAGTATACAATTTTTTAAATTATATTTTCATTTATTTTTATTTACAAAAAAAAATGAAATCGCTAGAAGTTAAATATATACATCATATAACAAATATTACAAGATGTCGCCATTATTAGAAAATTCAAGTAACAGTGATTGTTTAGTTCTTAAAATTGAAGAATACTCGGATGGAGAATTAGATACAACCATGTTTGTACTCTATGACGTAATTGAAAAAATGTATTTTATTAGAGGTAAAAGAACTGATATGTCGCCAATGAGCGATTCTAAGCCCTATTCTTTTCAATGTAAAGACGCTGAAAATTTAGCAGATTTCATTAGTTTTGCTATTTGCGTGAAGAATAAATGGACTTATGTACTTTATAATTATTATGATCTTCCTAATTATTCTGATGAAATTACTTACACTTATTTAAAAGAAATGGATAACGATTCAAGATATGAAATTGCTGGATATGATAAAAAAAATTATTGTAGAGAACATTTAGTCAAATCTCTAAAAATGTTAAAAAATGTGTTTAATACTTACTAAAAAAATAAAAATATAAAAATATAAAGAAAATATGAATGATATAAAAACACTAGTTGTAACATCCTTTTTTTTAGCGATTGGTGGTGGTATAATTTATTTTTTAAAGCAAAATGATGGTAATGAAATTGACAATGGTGAAAACACTACTATTGATGAAGTAAATCGTTCTTATAAAAAAAAGAGAGCAAATAAATCAAAAATAAATTATGATGAAAAAAGTTACGATAACACTGATGACACCGCTTATGATGACCAATACAATGATCAATACGATAACCAATACAATGACTACGACAACGAAGACAATGATAAAGCAAAAACAAGAACAATTATACAAACAAAAACAAAAAAAAATAGAGGTAAACAAAGTGTAAGCAAAAAACGATATTATTAGGAGTATGTATGTATCTATGTGTCTATGTGTCTATGTGATTATTTTACACCATTCAACTGAAATGGTGTAAAATACAAAAGCCCTCACCGAGAATTGAACTCGGGACCTCCAGTTTACAAGACTGGTGCTCTACCTCTAAGCTAAAAGGGCGTGTATATACTCTATACAATAGTATAATATTACTATTTTTACAATATAACGCAAATAATGTATTTATCAATTTTAATAATAAATTATATAAATGATGTCATATACAGATTTATCATATTTTATCTGCGTGGTGTATTTAATATTGTTAAAATTACATATTTGTCGAACAATAGTTGTGAAATTATTATAAGATAAATTCCTTTCTAAATATTTTTTTTTCGAATTATGATAATATGTTTTACATTTTTCAAAAAAATCCAATATTAAATTATTATACAATCCCTTTTTAAAGGAAATCCTATTTAAAATATAATGCTTTTCATTTTTACTACATATGTTATCAAATAGTTGAAACATCAATTCATTAGGTATATTTTTTTTAAATATTTGTGAAGTCATTAAAATACTTAAATATTATAAATAATCAACGTTAGTATTTTGTTTTGGCTCAATATACAATATTTTCAATAGATTATTGGTGAACAAAACCAATTCTATTTCATCTTCATGGATATTATAAAAAATGGTTATATATTTACAAATAATGGGTATTATTTTATATTTTTCCTCTTCGGATAAAATATTAGTTGTCTTAGCAAATATAAAATAATTGTCCAAAATATCCATTACAGAATAACCAGTATCGTATAATTCATATATTAACTGTATTGCTTTTTCTATATTATTATTTTTAATAAAATTCGTATATTCTTTGAATATATAAAAATTAATATTTGAGCATAATTGTGTTGCTAATTGTAACGTGATTTTGTCTCCTAGTAATTTAAATTTTTCCATATAATTAATTAATATTTTAACAGTATTATTCGAAATGTTGATTATAAAATCTTCTGCGTCAGAGTCCATTTCAATATTTTCATTTTTTTTAATGTGATTCATTATTTTTATTAAATCTTTTTTCAATAAAGATTTAATTTTTATAATATAAAATCTTGACTGTAAACTCTCGATTACCTTTTGAATATTATTACAAGAAGATATAAAATGAACATTATTGCTATATTTGTCTATACAATTTCGAAATACTTGCTGACTTTGCTCATTGATCGCATCAATATCATCTAATACTATTATTTTTTTTTTATTTTTTATTGATGAACACGTTTGACAAAATGTTTTTACATCAGTTCTATAATAATTAATTCCTTGTTCCTTCAAACTATTAATGTATAAAATATTTTCCTGGTATTCTTTTGGATCTATTCCTTTATAATACTCTTTAATTATAATATTCAAAAGTGATGTTTTACCGGAAGCAATGTCTCCTATTAATAGAATATTTAAATTACCCATTAAAATTAAAGTATTTAAAATATTTTTCACATCATCTTCCATATTAAAATCATCAAAATAATTCGGTTGAAATTTATTTACAAATAATTTATTTTGTAGTTCCATAATAATAATATTTCAGTTATTTATATTTAAGTATATGTGTCTATATATATATAAATGTCAGAAAGTTTCTACAAAATATTAGGTGTAGACGACAATACTAGTCAAGATGAAATAAAAAAAGCGTATAGAAAGTTGTCACTTAAATATCACCCAGATAAAAATCCATCTCCAGAAGCCACTGAATTGTATAAGAAAATAAACGAAGCATATGACACTTTGGGAGATGAACAAAAACGTAAACAATATGATATGGAAAGACAAAATCCTTTTATGAAAATGGGTCATATGAATGGTATGGGCGGCATGGGTGGCATGGGCGGCATGGGCGCTATGGGCGGCGATATAGATGAAATATTCAAATCATTTTTTGGTGTAAATGGAATGCCTTTTGGTATGAGGATGGGTACCGATGATTTTGGCGGAATGTCTGGATTTCCACCTGGTGTACAATTTCAAGTTTTTCATAATGGTAGACCTGTAAATGTTAATACAATGAATAAACCAAGTCCAATTGTTAAAAACGTCATTATTGACATTGAGCAAGTATTTAGTGGTTGTACAATTCCCATTGAAATAGAAAGATGGATACACGATAATAATACAAGAATATTAGAAAATGAAACTTTATATATATCCATACCAAAAGGTATTGATGATGGTGAAATAATTGTTATAAAAGATAAAGGGAATATTGTCAATGACATGTGTAAGGGAGACGTTAAATTATTTATTAAAGTTGTTAATAATACGGAAATTAAGCGAATGGGGTTGGATTTAATTTACGAGAAAAAAATTACTTTGAAAGAAGCATTATGTGGTTTCACTTTTGAAATTAAATACATCAATAGAAAAATGTACACATTAAATAACACAAATGGAAACATAATTATACCCGGTTATAGAAAAATAATTCCTAACATGGGTTTAACGAGAGAAAGTAATACAGGAAGTTTGATAGTTATTTTTCATATTGAATTTCCAGAAAAATTAACTGAAACACAGATCAATGAATTGAAGAATATATTGTAAACAACAAACAACAAACAACAAACGAAACTGTTTTAGCATATTATTACATTTTCTTCCAGATCGGTATAATGTGATATATTATATATACTTATAATATATATAATATATATAATATATAAATAATGGCAGGAAGACCAAGAATTGTAAGAAATATAAAATCATATGTAAATTATATAGATAATCATACTGAATCTGGACCTATGAAGATGGGTACAGCACCGAGTGTTGGTATTACGCGCAATTATTGGCATAATTTACAATGTTATGCAAATCAAACGGCGGGAAAACCAAAAAAAAGTTACAAAAATATGGTGTTTTTAGGAATCAATTCAGCCCAAACACCAGTTTCGGCTGGATTTACACCATCTACCAATTATAATTATTCGTATGTTCCAAATCGTGTGCTACCAAATTTTCTCGAAGATTACAATAAAAAATATCATAATCACTATTATAGACCTTATTTACCAAAACAAATTGAAACAAATGAAAATAAAGCGTTTTTAGAATTCCAAGAGAAATATACCGCAATATATAATAGTTATCTAGATCGAAAATACAATAGTATGAATCGATAAATATCACTATTTTATATTTAACGTCGCGTCGCGAACACTTACAGGATTATTATCAATTGTAACAAAAGAAAGTCCTGGATATGAAAGTGATTTTGAAATTGCGGCATAATTTCCAAAACGCAAATCAGCTTCAATGGAAGGAGGTAGAGGATATGGAAAATATCCATCAATCGATTTATAAGAATATCTAGGATATTGCCCTAAATACTGGTAAAATTTTCCACAATTATGATCAGGACATACTGTAGCTCTAATATTTTTGGCCCGTCTATTTGCTCTGTTTTGTGCGCCTACTCCACCAGTTCCTGGTTTAAATTTATTATATATGTATGTTGGTTTATTACATATCAAACCATACAACGGATTTTTTCTACCACCAACACCTGTGTTTTTTTTATACAAAAACCCTGGAAATCCTTGAGGTCTCCCGTACCAAAATTGACCATTTGAATTACTCCCAGTACCAAAACCTTTAAAATATGACATTTGATATATTATTATACTATTATATTTTATTATTTAGAGTGATACTCTAAATAATACTAGTTTGTAATTTATGAATTTATGAAATTTTTCTTGTAGGGATATCCGATGCTACGATATAAATAGAATTTTCAGTAATTACAATAAATTCTTCATTACTCTTATAAAATTTTGCTATTCCTGAAGTATATTCATCTTCTGATTTTACAAGCAATTTTTCACCGGTTGCTTTTCCACCAATCAATGCTTTCTTATCTAAAGAAGATGTCCAGTAGTCTAACATGATAGGCTTATCTTCTACTATAGATAATTTAGCAGCATGTTTTAATGTAACATCAGATGGTAATCTATAGTTTGGTTCACTAGTTGTTTTATTTATTGTTGGTTTTTGTTCTGACATTTATATAATTTTAAATTATAAGTCTTTAAATACTTATTTATAAATAAAAAATATAATTATTTTATAAAAATGAAAATAATGGAAAAGGATATCTATTCTTTGTATATTTTAGAAAATTACAAACATAATTTGAACTCTTCTGTAAACGATATTGTAAAAAATTATAAAGAAATAATCAACGAACTTTTAAAATTTATTTTGGAAAATTTAAAAATTAAAAATAACATATATTCGAGATTTATTATTTTAAGAGCGATAGATACAGTGACAAATGTATTCAATATTATATTATACTATACAAATAATATAGATTTGACATTTTATCATTGTCAAAAATCATACTATTATTATGTTGAGTTTATTGAACAAATTTCAGAAGATCAACATGTCTTTTTACAATTAAATTCGAGAGATGCTTCAACGTATGTTTTAAAAAAAACAATTTATGAGTTGAATCATGATATCAAAAAAAACATGAAGCAATGCAATAAAGAAATCAAAAATAAATTAGATAAAGCGAATGATTATATATATTTTTTTAAAAATATATTAGAATTAATTTTTCAAAAAATCGATTTAGAGAACCAAACCTCAGAAAAAAAAATGGAATTAATTGAAAAAATATACTTAACGTTAAATTCAATAGTTTTATTAAAATTAGACCATCATTCAAGTAAAATTCTCATGTATTTATTTGAAAAAATCTTTATCATAGAGAAAGATATAAGTATTGATCTGTATATAGAAATTATTTTTAATACAATCAAACAATGTATAAAAAATATCAATAAACCAATAGAAAATATAGAAAAAAATATATTAAATTATGATCGTGCTATAATAAAATTAGATTCGAATAATAATATAGATAAATTTATAAAAATCTTTATTTCGAATTAGCGAAATATAATGAAGAATTATTTTATAGTAAGCATTCAAATAAAGTATCTTTAGAAAAAATATTTATATTATATATATTGAAATGGCCGTCGTTTTAGCTTCAAGTCGTCCAACTTCATCAAGTTCATCATTCAGTTCTCTTTCAACAACTAATAACGAAATTACTAAAGAAGAATTGTCATTCATTAAAGAAAAAGCAAAATTAACACCCGAAGAAAATCCGGTTCGTATTAAACTTAGAGAAAATAATGATGTAGAACTTTTTTTGAGAGATAACAATAATGAGTTGGTTTTTTGCTCTTCTTTTAAAGAAGCAGTTCGTAAAGTTAATGAAGATTTTCAAAATGATATGAATTCAAATTTAATGAAACAATTTCAACAAAGTCGATTCTATAAACCAGGTTATAAATTACGATATGTAACCGCTGACTTTTTTAATTTTAAAAGTGAAAGAGAAATATACAAAGGTAGTTTTTTTTATTGGAATATTCCAGTTACAATAGCTGCTGAAACTGAAACCTCAAAAATAAAACTAGCCAATTATTTAAAAGGAGGAATTTTGAATACACGTAGAAAGAGTAAATCTTTAAAAAGCAAAAAAGCAAAAGCAAAAACAAAAAAAGCAAAAAAAACAAAAACAAGAAACAAAAAAACAAAAAGTAAAAACAAAAAAAAGCAAAAAATAAAGTAATTATAATTAGATCGAAATATCATTCTCTTATTTATCATTTGAATCATAAGAAACTATTATTTGTTTTCTTCTAATTTTTTTATTTTTGTTTTTATTCTTATCTACAATTATTTCGTTTGATATATTTTTTTGACGAATCACGTTGTATTCATTCGTTAATATTATTTTCAAGAAATTATAAATTATCATGAGTATATTTTCATCACATTTTCCAACAATCAAAACACTGCCTGTTCTAAAAATCATAAAGGATACTTCTTTTATATTTTTATATTTTTCCATATTTTCCTTGGAAATCTGGCTGCCGGTTTGTTGTTCAATGCTTAAATTTGGATTAAAATAAAATTTACATTGAACACCTGGATACGTACACGAGTCATATATTGACTGAATATTGTACTTATATTTTAGTAAATCATACAATATATCCCTATTAATATAAAATCCACAATTAAAATTTGAATTTATTAGAACGGTTTCACAATTCAAATCTCGGTATTCTAATTTCTCATCCATATTGGCCTGTAAAACTTCAAGTACCAACGCCAGTATTTTATTAAAAGACTCGTCATTTTGTATTCCAGGTATTTCCATTTTTCCCGTATTGAATACCTTTACATGAAATTCTCTGAAAATATTATTTATTTTTAAGCGTAAAATTAAAACAAAACAATTGTAGAACGCACTCTTCTTTTTTGATCTATAACTCATAATATCTTTTTTTGATAACCCAATAGTTATTTTTCTTATATCTTTGAATTTTATACGACCATGAGGATTATCGATATTGGTTATTATTTGTTCTTCATAATAAGGTATATTTTTTAATCGTTCTTTGATATCATCCAACTCTTCTGGAGTTGTTGAATTGAATTTCATTTGTTTCTTAATGACACCATTTTTAGGTTCCATATATTGTATTATAGGCGTAAGCCAAAATAATTTGTGTAAATCAATCGGGATGTTCAAATAAGCAATTTTTGTTTTTGTTGATATATAAATATCAGAACATTTAGGGACATAATCATGATTACAATTATTTGCGTCTAGTTCTTCCTTTAAATTCGTGGAAATGTAATTTTCATTTTCATTTTCGTTTTCGTTTTCATCTTCATATTCGTTTTCATAATCGTCGCAATTTAAATCAGATGAAATAAAATTCTCCCATTCCTCATTTATGTCTATAGATAATGCCATTATTATATGTTCTTTATTTTCTTTAAACTGTTTAAACAATATCAATTATTTTCTTTATTATATAATATAAAGAATGTATAGCAAAACAAAACAGATATGTCAAAAGACAACTATTATCCCAATCGTTGAAAAAATAGTAAAAAATGAAATTGAAAATCAATATAACAAAAATAATCAATATAGTTTGAAAAACAATTTATTTGATCCTACAAAAAATTCACCTCCAAATGATTTTATGATCAAATTATACAACCGCGTTTCTATTTATGATTCATATTCTTTACGAGTTGTACAGCATTAAGTGTTGCTGTCTATGTAATACCTCGTTTTTATCTTACTAACACTAAACAAATGATGAGATTTTTGTTAAAAAATAAAATATTAATACATTATTATTATTGTGATTTTGTGAAAGCATAATATTTTCTATAAAATCTAAGAAAACACTATTAATTTGAATACGATTATTGCGAATAATATAATTGATAAAGGCTTTTATCAGATTTTTTTTATCGATATTATAATTTTTACTTATAAAATGAATATGGTCATAAATGTCTTGTAATTTATCCTTTTTTTTTACTCTATTTAATAGATCGTCCCATATTTTATTTTCAATAATAAATACAGTATTATCTTCTTTTTTAATAGTATTTTTCTTACTGGTTGGATGATTATTGTTTATTTTGATGACATCTTGATTCGATTGCATAAAATTAAGCATACTTCTTAAATCTGAATTGAACACTTTTTGGATGTTAATTAATGAATCTTCGCTCAAATACAAACCTTCTTTTTGGGATACATTCTTCAAAAAATGAATGATTTGTTCTTTTGGTAATTGATTGAATCTTAGCCTTATAAATTCATTTTGTAATCCTTCGTCTATGCGACTAATGTAGTTACAAATTAAACAAAAACGAACAGATCCTGAATAATTTTGTAGTAAATATCGTAGGGCTTGTTGTGCGTTTTTTGTCATATAATCAACTTCATCTAATATTACAAATTTCATCCCATTATTAAAAAGAGGTTTTGAATTAACAAAGGAACTTATTTGATTTCTAATTATATCTATACCTCTCTCATCGGAAGCATTCAAATGTATTATTAGATCTTTCTTTTTATTATTCAACCTATTTTGATAAGCATCGATTAAATTAATAATAGTCGTTGTTTTTCCAGTACCTGGGGGTCCATAAAATAATAAATTAGGGAAATATAATGTTTTTATGATGTTTTTCAATATTTGTTTATTTAAAGGGTCTAACACGATTCCTTCAAATTCAACAGGACGATATTTTTCACAAAAAGGGATATATTCTTTGTTTACGTTCATACTATCTATTATTATACGTTTTTCTTATTTAATATAAAATTGAATTTAAATTATATTTTTATTATATTTACTTTAGATAATGAATAAATATAATATTATGTCAACGAAAATACATAAGACAAGCTATTTAGAAATAATAATTGGTCCCATGTATAGTGGTAAAACAAGCAAATTATTTGAAATTTATAAGCAATGTAAATTCTGCGATATACCCGTTGCTGTTATAAATCATTCTTTTGATAAGCGATATCACGAAACATTAATGTCAAACCATGATAAAATAATGATTCCGTGTATACAAACGAATGATTTAGCTTTATGGTATAATGAGAATCATCCAGAAAATCTGATTGTAAAAAACGCGGATGTAATTCTAATAAATGAAGCACAATTCTTTCATGATCTTTATGAAGTGGTTATTGATATGTTGAAAAATAATAAAAAAGTATATGTTTGCGGACTAGACGGCGACTTTGAACGTAAAAAATTCGGAAGAATTCTAGATTTAATACCTTTTTGTGATACAGTAACCAAATTGACGTCGTTATGTTCTATTTGTAAAAATGGTAATTTGGCTATATTTTCAATGAGAATTACTGATGAAACAGAACAAACCATTATTGGCTCAGAAAATTATCTACCTGTGTGTAGAAGTTGTTATGACACACAAAGCAACATTTGTAAAAATAGAGATTGCGATAAAAATGAATGGTGTAGTTGTAGTTAGTTAGTTTGTTTGTTTAGTAATCAAAAAAATATATATTTCAAAACAATATAAATTCATTTTTTTAATTAATAAAAAATTCAAATGGGTCGCGCTAAAAAACAACAAATAACGCCAATTGTAGATATTAATATTCAACCAGAATTAAGTGAAGTGGTTGTTAAATCAAAGAGAGGAAGAAAATCAAAGAAGGAAATTCAATCACTACAATTAATCGCATCCATAAAAAATGAAGATTCATGTAGTAATTTAAGTGATAATGATAATATTGAAAACTATAATGAAAGTGACAACCTTATTTTAAATGATGTTTTGCTTGTAGAAAATACAATTAAACCAAAACCAATCGCTAAAAAAAGGGGAAGAAAACCAAAGGGAGGAAAGATTGTTCAACAAATAACACCTATTTTAAATTTGAAAGAAGCTAAACCAAATATAATACTACATTTGAAATGTTCCTTGAAAGATTTAGAAAACAATTTAAGTATGAATAGTGTCGACTCGTATAATTTCAACTACAAAAATAATTTAAATTTTGATATTATTTCAGTTTCTAATCATAGTCATAGTCATAGTAATAGTCATAATAATACTAATAGTAATGTAGGACTAAATAACAACTCTACATCATACGATGATTTTAATAAAGAAGATCAATACAATACTGAGCTGAATATTGACAATCCTATACAAGACGTTCATGATACGAATGAAAAAATAAACAAAGATGTTGAAATAAAGGAGATATGGAAAAAATTAAAGGTTTTAGAACACAATTTACATATCAATAATATAAGCGATAAGAAATCGGCTTGTTTTTGGTGTACACACGATTTTGATACGCCGTCAATTTATATACCAAAACATTATATTAAAGACTCATATCACGTATATGGGTGTTTCTGTAGTCCTGAATGTGCCAGTGCTTTTTTAATGGAAGAAAATATAGATAGTTCAACAAAATTTGAACGATACCATTTAATCAATCATATATATTCCAAAATTTATGATTACAAAAAAAATATAAAACCCGCTCCTAATCCATATTATATGCTTGAAAAATATTATGGTAACTTGACGATTCAAGAATACAGATCTTTATTTAAAAATGATCGATCTTTTTTAATTGTAGACAAACCTTTAACGCGAGTCTTGCCCGAATTTCACGAGGACAATGACGATTTTATCATCAATAATAAAATTATTCCGTCTAATACATATCAAATTAAAAAGAAAGTACAAAATAAATATCAGTCAAAAAGTAATATATTAAACGAGAAATTTGGTATTTCAAATTAGCGAATTGTAATAAAATTGATACGAATCGTGTTAGAATATAGAGGATTATAAAAATATATAGTAAAAAGTTATGGAAAAATACATGATGAAATTACCACAAGAAATTGTTGATTATATCATACCTTATACTTATAAATTACAAAACAAAGATATGTTATATGACATCAAGAATTTCACTCAATCGAAATCCGATTTATTATATCTGTATCATGCTTTTTGGGTTTTGTATATGGAAGAAGAAGAACCAGAACATCACTATTGGCTGTTAAATGATTTAATCGCATATACTAATAATTATAGTCCTACTATGAATGGATATATAAACACTTTTTATTCTATTTTTAGCCGAAATTTATTATTAAAAACAAATCAACATATAGAAAATTATGTTTCGAATTTAGAAAAAAAAGAAGTAGTGAGTCAAATAAATATACTTTTGGGTTTATTAACACCATATGAAAGGTATGATATAATTGTTTATTTTTCAAAAAAACACAATATTGATTTGGAAATAGCTTTGCTATGAATCAAACTGATAAAACACTATTTTATTATATTATCATATTATAATAAAATAACAGTAATGATACCAAAAATAATACATATTATATGTTTTTCGGGATATGATAATTTACAAAATGAAAAAAAGGTTGAATATTTAAATATAAAAAAATTAAATCCAAATTGGGATTTTATTATTTGGGATAATAAGATGATTGATAATTTACTTGAAAAATATCCGAAAATAAATAACATTTATAAAAATAAGAGTTTAATTGATGATGCTTCAAAAATTAAGATAGCTAGTTATTTAATAATGAAAGAATATGGAGGGTTATATATTGATATGAATACCAATAATTGTATGCTATCTATTGATAAATTATTCAATGAAGAAAGCGAAAAAGACAACGAAAAAGACTACGAAAAAGACTACGAAAAACATGAAAATGATGATAAAAATATATATATATTGACGCACCAAAACAATATTTTGGATTATCTCTATATTTTAAATCCGATACCGACTTATTCATCATCTTTTATGGCAATGAATAAGAATCACCCGATATGGGATAAAGTTATTCAGAAAATTTTATTTTCTAAAACAAATTATCAAATAATTAATGCTCTGGATGTTTCATTACAAGAATCGGAGATACTTCATGATAAATATACTATCCATCAATTGAAAAATGTGAATGGCATTTACAATTGTTTATATAAAAATACCGCTACTAGTAGTAGTAGTATTACTAATACGTTTATTAATAGAATTTTTACATATACAAAGCTTTACCACAAACAAATAATATTATTTTTATTATCTTTTTTAATAATTATCGGAGCAGAATATATACATTTGAATAATTCAAATTTTTATGGTGTAAATAATTATATTCCAGGATTAGGAGGAGTGTCGAATCAACAAATACCTAGTAATAATCAGCATACTCATAAAAATATTATAAAAAAAAGAAAACCCTCAAGTAAGTAGATAAATAAATGCTATGTATTTTCTAATTCTTTACGTTGATTATAGTCTCTCATTGTTTTGTCTAACTTAAAACGTATTTGTTTATAAATTTCTTGATTCAAGTTTTTTCTATCTATTGTGGGTTCTTTTTTTTCAGCTATACCAAAATATTTTTTTATTACTAATAAGTGATCACAATTATTTTCCAACAATTTTTCTTTTGCGATTTCTTCATTATAATCGGTTTGTCTTAGTATTATTTGAATTTTTTCATCTAAATCTATTTGTACGTCTATACAATTTATATTGTCTGTCATATATGAATCTAATAAATTATTTTTTAAATCGTATTAAACGAATAATTTTATATAATAAATATAAATTATAAAATGAGTATGAGTAAATTCAAAAAAAATACAACAATACATATTGATAGTAGACCATTATTAAATGAACTAAATAAAGTATTAAAAAATGGTATTCAAAATTTGCTTGTAGATAAATTAAAGAGATATGAAATGTTAGAAGAAACCCATAATGGTTTAATTAATTTACCGAGTATTAGAAATTATATGAAAACAAAATTAGCAGAAAGTGATTTTGACGTTAGATTCGACGTAGATGATAATTGCGATGAAGGAGATTTTGTTGTTGATGAAATTGATAATATTGAAGATCTAGATTACGTATATAATATAGATGACATAGATATTGCGAATGAATCAACATACGATTCATACAATATTATGAATGATAATATTCCTGAATTTGAACCGTTACAAATAGTGATGGAAAAACTAATTCAAGATAAAATTGTTAAAATACAAAATTCAAATAGTGAAGTTTTTAATAAATTAATCAGTCAAATAGAAGAGTTAAAAAATGAAATCAAGAATTTACAAAGTAACAAGGATAGTAGTATAATTCACGTCATACCCATTGATTGTGAAAAAGAAAATATTAAATTAGAAATAGTTGAAGAAGAGGTTGAAGAAGAAGAGGCTGAAGAAGAGGCTGAAGAAGAGGCTGAAGAAGAGGTTGAAGAAGAGGCTGAAGAAGAGGCTGAAGAAGAAGAGGCTGAAGAAGAAGAGGCAGAAGAAGAGGTTGAAGAAGAGGTTAAAGAAGAGGTTAAATCAGTAGAAACTGAAACAAACCAAGATTCCGAGGAAGAATCAGATGATGAAGAATTTTTTGAGATTGAAATAGACGATAAACCATATTGTACAGACAATGAGGATAGCGGTTTTATTTTCGAACTAGATAAAGATGGAAATGTAGGCAAAAAAGTAGGTTATTTAAAAGAAGGAGATGCTTATTTTTACTAAGCCAACGCAAACTTTTAGGAAAACGGAATTTAATATCTTTTTATATTAAATGGTAAAATTGTGTACTCCAGCAATTATTTATTTAATATTTTCATTTACTCAAATACTTATTGACACATTCAAAGGTTTATATAATACAGCAATGGTAAAAATAATTGTTATGGTAATGGTTACATATTTGTTACAAATATTATGTGATCGTGGTTTAAATATCGTATCATGGATAATTGTATTTGTACCGTTTATTTTGATGACTGTAATCGTAACAATGATACTATATATTTTTGGGTTGGACGCTGCTACAGGAATGGCCAAATATAAATGTAAGGATTCCAAATATAATACAATAAATATTGATAAACAAGGAAACATAAATATTTACGATCCATATTACAATAGTAAACATGATCCAGTTTATTTCAAGTATCCAAATATCGTTGTTCCAAAACCACCACCACATCCTATTGTTTATCAAGAAAAACCAATGCCACAACCAATACCACAACCAATACCACAACCAATGCTTCCACCGCAAAATTACTCGAGTAGCCCAATGTTCCAATAAATAATTTACACAAATAATATAAATATAACATGATACTTTGATATATAATATCATGTTATTTAACACTATATCGTCTATTTTATTGTATTTGTATTTATTTTATCAATATTGTAATACAAACTATCCTGAGCAAACACAAGAATATATTTTTAGTATTACGTATTCATGTCTATACGTATACAGTAAATGTCAAATTATTTTAACAAATGTTAAAAACATTTTATGCTTTTATATGATAGAATATAAACCAGAATTTTATAATTTATTTATCAGTCAATTCGGGGACAATAACAACGATGAATTATTTTTTAATTTTATATTAAAGGACAAATCTATTTTAACATTAGATAAAACCGAATTAACCTTTATTTTAGAAAGCAACAATGAAAGCGATAAGATGTTTGCTTTACTAGATGATTGCGATTTTGTCCTAATGAATGATAAAGAGAACAATTTTAAAATAATACAAAAACTCGAGTTGAATTTAGAAAATATGATTTCAGAAACATCTGATTTTTTGAAAATAGAACCTGTATCATATCAACCATTATTATGTGAATTGTTAATAGACGATGACAATATTAAAATTGATTTTAAAGATAAAAATGGAAAATATAATTATTTAATTGTAGATAATTACATAGATTCGAAATTTTTATCCTACTTTATGAAAGAGCATTATAACATTTTAGATATAGAAAACTATATTCTAAGAATATTAGATGATTCAGTACAAACAATGATTTTTGATAAAACATCTGTTTTACACATTGATAAAACAAAAATGGCGCAACTGTAAAATATAAATATGAAAAATAATATAAAAAAAAAATGAAATATTAGTTTACTTATGGATTCCCAACATAATACAATTATGGCTGACGAAGCAGAAATAAATGATAATCAATTCGATCAAATTGAAGAATTCCATATGTTAGCAAATAGATGGACTCTTTGGGCGCATTTACCCCATAATACTGACTGGAGTATAAAAAGTTATATTAACATTTATACTTTTGCTTCGGTTGAAGAAACAATTGCTATCACAGAAACATTGCCTCCTGTTTTAGTTGAAAATTGTATGTTGTTTCTTATGAAAGAAGGTATTAAACCTACCTGGGAAGATCCACAAAATAGAAATGGAGGTTGTTTCTCCTACAAAGTATCCAATAAAAATGTAGCAAAGGTTTGGAAAGATTTAACATATGTTGTAGTAGGTGAAACCATTAGCAATCAATCTTCTTATGTAAATAAAGTCACTGGTATTACTATTTCACCAAAAAAGAATTTTTGTATAATTAAAATATGGATGTCGGATTGTTCAAATCAAAATCCGGCGGTTGTAACAAGCGATCTTAAAGGAATGACAAGTGAAGGCTGTTTATTTAAAAAACATACACCTGAATATTAGATTTGTTAGTTTTGAATGTAAATGTAAATCTAAATCAATATAAATATAAAGTTTTTTTATATTTATATTATCGATCAAAATGCCAAATTGGTGTTATAATTTTGCTGAAATAACGTGTCCTGCGAAAGATGTATACAACAAACTAATAGATTCAATTGCGAATAAATGTTGGTTTACTACATTCGCTCCATTGAATGTTGATAACAAATGGGATTATAATAAAGCAATAGAAAGATGGAAAACAAAATGGGATCCAGATAGCATAGAAATTGTAAACAAGGACGATGAATTGTGTACAATAGAAATTTCTTTTGAAACGGCTTGGACCCCTCCCATCGGGGTTTATAGTATTATGAATAAAAATTATAATATAGAAACTATCGCTTATTACGAAGAATCTGGATGTGAATTTTTTGGTAAATGTATTTTTTCCAAATATGAAGAGATTGATGAAACATATGATTTTCCATCGAATAAAGAAGAATTGAATGAAACACGTAATATAATTGGAAGAGAATTAGATGAATTTATGAATTCTACTTGGGAAGAATTACAAGAGAGATGGCGGGACGACGACAAAGAAGACGCTGAAGAAGACACAGAACATGATCACTTCGCTGAAGATAACACTACTAAAGTATAGTAACATCTATTTAGTTAGGAACCGGAAATGGGCGCTGGTTTCCTTCAATTACTAAAGGTTCAGGAATGTAAATGGGTCCCTTTTTAAAAACATTTGCGGAACATAAATTTTTCAATTCAGGTGTAAAAGCTGGTGCTGGGTTAACAAGGTTTGTAGAATTAATCCCAAATAAAAATGATTCGATGTCAGGAGTATTTTTCGACATTTGATTGCCTGGAATTTGACCAGGAAGTAAGCCAGTACCTGGAAGTCGAGTGTCATAAGCAGCACCGTATTGTGAATTCGGATATAAGGTATAATTTTGTGATCCGGAATATTCTCTTTGTTCTAAACAATAATTACCAGGTGTATTTTTACTGCGGGTTGATGCCATATGTATTTATTTATATAGTTAAAAGATATTATTTTTTAGTAGTTCTAATTTATCATTATCTATAATTCCAGAATTCAAAAGATCACAAATACATGGATAAAATAAGTGTAAATTATCATAAGAAAACAACAAAGCAAACCCAGATTCTTTTTCTATTGAATGTTTTTCAGCCAATTTATTTATCATCACTTCAATATCATTATTTTCGATCATTTGTTCGTATAATTGAGACATCTTTGCTTGTATTATATCTTCTAAAAAATCATCCAAACCGAAAATACATAGTAAATCATATTTATAAATAATATTTACAAGTTGATCTTTTTCTTCATCATTGATTACATTGAATTTCTCAAATAAATTTTTGTCATTGTATGTAATCTTGTGATCTATTCTAATAATATTATTCATTTACGAGTGATTAATAATATTATTTACTATAAATTCAATATTTTAAGCTGTTATTTTTGTTATTATATAGATTGAAATTCAGTATGCTTGTTAAAATAGTCGACGTCACGAGTCAATTCGCGAGATGGTACACCACCTCGAACCCATCCTTCGGAAGCAACACCTTCGACTAAATTAGCGGGATTTGTAACTGTATCTTTAATAGCAGGTATTAATGGTGTAGAATGATAATTAGCATAGCTTTTTTCACTCATATTTGTTACACTTTTCTTGTTGACAATTTGTTCGCCTTGTTGAATTTGTGATTCAATCACAGGATTAACAGAACCTCTTCCTAAATATGGAACCGTTGCGAAAGGACGTTGAAAAAGATCAATGTGACACCTTGGATGTGTTTGAATTGTTCCAATTAAAAGATCAGATGAATCATCGATATTACATCCACCAGATCCACTTCCGTAACCACCTTTAAACATAACTCCTGGTTGAGATGTTGCTAATTGTCTTGGTAATTTCATACTGCAATCAGAAGAAAAATAATTTTGTAACATATAATTAGCATATTCTACGTTTTGGATGTCAGATTGTGATTTACAACAGTCATCTAATCCTATTCTACTCATGTTATCAAATGTATAACTGGAAATATTTGACATTTTATATAATATATATATAATAATTACATTATTTTTCTAAATAAAAATGATTTAAATAATCACAATTAAATTGTTTCGACTTTCAAAATGAAAAAACCTATGAGTAAAGAAGAATTTGAAGCAACAATGTGTTTTACAAAAGCTAATGTGGAGTTATATGAATACAAAATTCATAAACTTATATATAATTTGAAATTGATCAATATGCCAAAAATTTATAGTTATGATAGAAAAAATAAAATAATGGTTATGGAAAAAATACATAATATGAATATATCTGATTTGTATGGAGAAAATGCTGAAAATGTTCCTTCGGAAATAATAAATAAAGTTCAAGAAGCAGTTAAAAAATTGTATTATTTTGGTATTTCATATCCAGATATAACAGGTTATAATTTCATTTATTACAATAATAAAATTTATGTAATTGATTTTGAACATGCTAAATTCTTCACAAATAGTTCTAAAATAGATCCTTTTATTCATAAATTTATAAACGGATCTCACGAATGGAATCCTGAATTCAAGTAATTTATTTATGATGTCGTCTGGTATTCTTTTCACGTAATTTACGTGCGCCCCTTTTTTTATATGTTTTGTGTTTTTTTATATTTTTTCTCCCTCCAGACATGTACATTTCTTCTAATCCGGATTCATACTCTTCTATATATTGATTTATTTTTGTAGTAGCATCATTATTAGTATTATCACTTCCGCCACCACTAGCTGGCGGATTTACTTTTTTTGATAATAAATAGCCAACTCTTATTCGTGACATAAATTCATAAGAGCCATTATTTATATAATCAGATAATTCATCTAATGATAAAAACATGGATAAAAATTGAATCAAAATGTCATTTCCTGGAGAAAAAAACATAGGCATATTTGTTTTTATTGTGGGTTTGAAAAAGTTGCTAAAAATAAATGACTTTATTTCTGGAACAAAAACAAAATCTAGTGATTTATACATTGATATTTTGGATTTTAATAATTCATAATATTTATTATCATAATTTGGTTTAGTTGTTGGATTATAAATAACATATTTACCACTCTTCAGTAATTTAATTATTAGCGCAATTATTTTAGCGTTATCAATTGAATTGTCATTATTTTGTATTTCTATTGTATTATCTTCTAATGTAATTAAGTTCAATCCATCTATATTCATTTGTTCCGATCTTTTCATATTTAATTCAACTACTTGATTTACAGTTAGTTCATCTTCACTAACATATTTTTTATTTCCATATTTATCATCATAATTAATTACATAAATTGGTTGTTCATTATTCAAAGGATTAATAGGGTCAACATAACCTTTTTGAATTAAGTCTTCATTTCCATCATTTAAATATGTTATGTTATTCATATAAGCAAAGTAATCTTTGAAAGCATCCGTCATTTCTTTATTTGGGAAAAATATGTATTCATGTAATAATTCAGAAGTAGGCGTCAAGTCTTCTAAAAATGAATAAAATTTGGGTGTACGATCACTTGATGCGCCTGCGCCGGCGGCCGTATCTTCACTAGTTAAACATTCGGGATGTTCAATTATGATTGATTCCATCATCTTACTCGTATCATAATCATATAATTCATCCAATAAACGTTCATCGTAATCCAAAGATAACCATAAATATTCAATTGGCAATTGAATTATTTTCATATTACACAAAAATTTATGTGTATTGAAAATTAAAGATAGAATCCTATCATCTGCTTTACCAGCATTATATGATTTCGCAGACTCACTAATCCATTTATCTATTAACACTCGAGACTCTTTTGATTGAGAGAAAAACATTGTTCCACCTGACGTTTCAAAAGTATAAGGATCATACATAATGCTTTCAGTCATTTTCCAACTAGAACGCGGGTCTACCCACCAACCTCTTGACATAAAATCAACGTCTTTCATATCAAAAATAACCGGATATTTTCTAATATACATGTCACCATCTATGTATAATACATTCTTATTAAAACACAATTCAAGTGCTTTTTTAATAAATAATGGTTTAGCGTTAATGGCCATTTGATATCCTCCTGGTTGTGCGAATTCTGGATATTCAACCGATAAAAAATTACAATTAAATTTACCACATTCGCCTTCCCATTTTTCTATCATTTCTTCAAAATTAAGAGGGCTCATATAGCGTAATTCAATATTCAAAATATCAAAAATATTTGTATTGTTGTATTTTGGATCATCAAATGTAGTACTTGGATCATGAATCTTTTTTACTCGTAAATTAGCTCTTATTTTATTATTAATTTCAGTCTTTTTCTCTTCTAATGTGCTCAATTTGTTTTTAATAGTTACATATTCAGATTCGTTTGATTCTGTAAATTCTGATTTTAATGCGCTAACTTGATCGTTGATTATAAACAATTGAGTAATTTCGGTTTCATTTGAAACTACAATATATTTAATAATATTCATTAAAATATTTTCAACTTGTTCTTGATTTTTGTATACAAAATCTATCGGTGTATGATTTGTTTCTTTCAATTTTTCTAAAATAGCATTTGCGGATTCATCCTTATTCATACTTTTATTGTCTATTTTACAGTATTCGTAAATAGAATTCATATAACTAAATGCGGATTTTGATATTATTTGTTTATATGTAAATGTAGTTTTTCCTTCTTTAAAACTATTAAAAATCTTCTTAATAACACCAGACATCTTGTCCTTATCTCGTAGATTTTTTACACTTGTATTTATCAAATTAATAAAAAATTTAGTTATTTTTTTGATTAAATCTTCATAAAAAGAAATACAAGGCCTTGCTGTATTTTGGTTTAGATTTCCTCTTCCCCACCAATAAGTAACTACTACAAAATTACTTGATTCATTTATAATAGTGGGTTGTTTATTTGTTCTATCAATAATCTCTAAAAGTTGAGACATTTTTATAAAGTATAAATTATAAAGATAATAAAAATTGAAATATAAATAATAAACAAAATCTATATTTATATTTTATATTTTATCTAGTAAAGTGTGTAGCGGTAATTATCTTGAACACGAGCAATAGCACCTTCTGGCGTACTTTCTTTGCCTGAATATTTCAAATCACTATATAAGTATTGAGCAAATGCGCCTTGATCATTTGCTACTCGAGTATTGGCTGTACTATAAAATAAGCGATTTGATTGATCCAATTCAAAATTATTCCATAAATCACCGAATAATTGTTTGTTTGTATTTTTGATTCCAGGATTCATGAATTGGACTGATTTCTTAACATTCTTTGTAATATCTTCTTCAATTTGAGGATTGAAACTGGGTGGTGCGGATTCTCTGTTTGGTGTATCCATAATATCCGTTAATAGAACATTACTGAAAGGATTTTTTTTATTACCTTCAGTGAAATCACTTCTAATAACAGTTTCTAAAGTTACTGGATTGGTTATATTTTTTGTCTTATTATTGTCAAATAAACCAGTCACTTCATTACCTTCAACTTGAAATCCTTCATCTAATTTATTTTTTCTCATGTTATACAAAGCAAAAATCACGATCAAAGTAATTACACCAATAATTAGTATTTTATTTGATCGGGTGAAAAAATATCCTAAAATTGTTACTAAAATAATAAGTCGGATAATAGCATTTATCTTTTGTTCATAAGACATATCTTGGGTAGGCCATAATTCTGATAAATTTCTTTTATCAAACAATATCATAGGATCGTTTGTCCAAATATCTGTTGTTGCCATTCTTATATATATCTACTTTTAAAAAAAGTACAGCAAAACCTATTATCTAGTTTTACACCTTTTCTCATTTATACCAGTGAAGATTTGAAACCGCACCCCTACGGGGTGCTACGGTTCAAACTGTATCTTCAACTGTGTAAAACGCCCATTTTATAGAGCAAAAAGAGGTAAATCATGGTCTATCCTTTGGCTCCACCTATCTACTTTAAAAAAGTGGATTTTTAAAAGTATAGCAAAAACCTTTCCTAAAGGTGGGTTAAGTTACTTGACTTTGGCTCCACCTTTAGGAAAGGTGGGTTAAGTTATTTGACTTTGGCTCCACCTTTAGGAAAGGTGGAGTTCTAAAAATATCGCTCGATAATTTTATAATCACATGAATTTGGTACAGTGCCTAATTTTTCACATATATACAAAAAGATGTCTATATAAGTATTGTTATTTTCATATTGTCTACATGTGTATAAGTCAAATGAAATGTGATTCTTTTCAGGAAAGGTATGAACCGATAGATGTGATTCAGACAATAAAAAAATAAAACTACAACCATGTGGATAAAATTCATGATCTATTTCACCTAAAATTTTATAATTATTAGAAACACATAAATCCTTACATAACAATTTCAAATCCAATTTGCTATTCAATAATTGTGTATTTGTTATTTTTTTGAAATCGCAAATCATATGTTTTCCCGAAGATGTTTTTTTTTCAAACATTGGTAACTAATATAAAACTCATGATTTTTTTATATTAGTTAATGATATATTTATTTATCATCCTTCTTCAAAGTTTTACCAACACTATTAAACAACGCTTCTAACTCATCATCAGAAATAGGTGGAGCAGCATTTGTAATTGAAGGTAACGGTGTCTCTTGTAATTTGTCTTGTATCTCTTTCATCTGTTTTTTCATATCCAACTTTGATCGCATACGATCTCTCATCTGTGTCAATCTCATTTGTTTATCCATTTCATTTTGATTTATTTTAGCACCTTTACCCAAATTGAACATATCACTCATATTATTAATATCTCCCAAGTCGCCCGAATCACCACCCATTCCACCCATTCCCATCTTACTCAACATGGATTGAATACCATCAAGCCCAGGTATATCCTTCATTTTACTCATAATATCAGTCGCCTCACTCATTAAATCATTTTGGTTCATTTCTCCGGATTTTATCTTGCCGTCCAATTTTTCACCTACTGTTTTGATTAAATCCATCAATTTATTTGGACTGCTAAATAATTTACTAAAAACATCGTTCATATCAGTAATACCGTCAAAATCCAAATCCAAATCTTTGGCTGTTTCTTCTGCTATTTCTTTTGCTAAATTTCCAATATTACCATTCATCATTTCATTAAGATGACTATGTACATCAGCCGGGTTGGGCAAGTCTTCTATAGTTGTAAGAGTCATTTGATTGTCTGGTCCTCCTTCGGTTTTACTTGCTTCAAATGCTTCTTGCATTTTGGAGAAGGTCTCTTCTAATTTATTTTTGAATTCAGTTTCATCGATTTGTTCGAATAATTTTGCGGTGTCGCCAAAATCTTCTTTGTTATTTACTGTCTTGACAATGGAAAATAAAATCAATTGCAAATATTTCCAAATGGTAGTTTTCGTATTTTCACTAATATCAAATTGCCATAAATCTTTAAAATGAATATGAGGTAGAAATTCTGTATCAATGGTAGATTTTTCCCCAAACATTTCCTCATTTTGATAAAGAATTTCAAAGAAACGAGGTGGGTATTTCTTTTGGCAGAAAGAAAATAAGATTTTTGTGGAAGTTCTTTCATACTTTTCTATTGTCTTTAATCTTTCATCTTCTTCTTCGATGTAGTCAAAATTGGATTTATCCTTCCACCATTTATTGATAATAGGTAAATATTCGGGAAATGTTCTTTTCATGTCATTTATAAAATCATGAATAATCTTTGTAAATTGTTCTGGAATTTCAACTTCTGTTGTTGGTTTTGTTGTTGTTTCAATCTCAGACATTTGTAATTTTAATATAACTTTTATATTTATATTAAAATTTGTTTTATATATTTTTATTCTAAAAATCTTCTGCTCTACTACTTAAACTATTACCTCTACTAATAGTAGTAATGCTACTAAGACGATGCTGACGCGAATCCGGAAGTGGCTCTGAAGCATCACGTTTTTTGAAAATTCGCGAAGAAAAAATAGAAAAAATGATGATTCCCGAAACACATGCAATAAATAATCCTAATACAACAAAATGGTTTATTTTTTCACTAATTGTTCCGTGATGTTTTTGTTTCATATCTAAAACGATCAAGTATATGATTAATGCGGCTAATATACATAATATTCCTATTACAAATTTATTATCACTAATTTTACCTTCTTCCATTTTGTATGTTATTCTAAATAATTTATTCATTGATAAAGTTATAATTACTGCGGATATGGAAATAAAGAATGTTTTATAATCAAACGCATTGTCTCCACTTATAAAATTATGTAAATATATTCCTAATCCTGCTAATAAAATCACTAATTTAATTACAATCAATATTGGTATTAAATTTGATAAGATAGTAGCTAAGACTTTGTTTAGTTCTGGTGAAAAAACTGAACCTGTTTTATATTTATTTTTTAATTTCATATTTAACAATAAATCATACACAATCAAACAAGTTGAAGCTAAACTAACAGTAAATAACCAGTAATCGGCTTGACCCAATGAATTCATACTTGATGAAGTGATTGAATATATCAATAGTAAAACAAATAGAATACAAATTATATTTAATAAAATTAGTAGCAATATCATTAATTTAATAAATTCAGCATATGTAGTCGTATGAATTGTATTAGCGCGCGAAGTTGTAATGTTTAATAAAACATTTTGTAAATAGTTACTTACTAAAAACAGTGTTAATAAAAGAAATAATATACCTAAACCTATTAAAATGCGATTCTCATCGCATTTTATAAAATCTTCAATACCACCCATGTTATATTTACAAAATATTAAATATTAAATATTATTTGTATAAAATAGATAGTTTCGTTAAATTTTGTATATATTTCATAGTTTTATCTTGATTTTCTTTGCTCATTTCTTTGATCGGTCCACGCATTCTATCAATCCCTTCCATTATTTTTCCAGCAAATTCTGTTTTTGATAAATCGGTACTATAATCTTTGTCCATAAAAAAAGAAATGTCTCCTGCTTCAATTTGTTCATAATACTTATCAACAATGTGTTGTTTCCATATTTTAATAATCATTTTTGGATTGGCTTTTCTTACCATTGTCAATGAATTTTTAGCGGTTAATAAATCAACGTCTTCCGGGAAAACCTTTTGTACGTCGGATATAAATTCCATAAAGTGATCATTGAATGCGGATAATATATTGGTTGATGACATTATTTAGTAAAGTAAAATTGTTTTTATATTTATATTATATTTTAATATTTTTATTATATAAAAGATTAAATGAGTCAAATCGGAAATGTTAATTTTGGTTTTAATAATACATTATTAGAGATATTATTCGCTATAATTATAATAGGTTTACCATTTTTATCTATTACTGTATTTGAAACAAGATCACCAGAAATTTTGTATTTTTCAGTAGTAGCATGTATTTTGTTTTTATTAAGTATTCATAGTAGTAATTATTATAATTATAATAATTTAATTTATTTATTACTTATTCTTTTTTTACTTTCAATCATTCTCTGTATGACAACATTATGTATAAGTAAAATACCACTTTCGCACAACATACCAAAAAATATATTAATCCCACTAACAATAGGTATTACATCTTTTACAGTATCATTGATAAGTGCTATTTTATTTTATTTTACAGAAATAACGGAGAGTGAATTATATTATAATGACATCTTTACTAATATTTTAGTTTCTGCGTTTGAACCAGGTATTGTATTAGGCTTGTTAGGTTTTATTGTTGCGTTGATTATTGAATTTAATATATTGTTAACTGACGATAAGAATATACCCCAAAATGGAAAAATTATCTTACTAGTATGTATTATTTTACTTATAGCAGTACCTTTTATTATGTTTTTTATCCATCATACAGGTTTATTAAGGTAAATTTTGTTTATTATTTTACACATTTTATTTTCTTATGATAACTTATGGGATTCTTAACTGTTTTATTTATAGTACTATTAATTTCTTTTGGTCCACTTATAGAAATATTGTTGATACAACGTTATAACACAAACCTAGGAACTAGAACAGATAATATATATATTTATTCTATTATAGCATGTTTTTTAATAGCTATTTTATTTTTTATAACAATAAATCTAACTTACAACGATACATACATCAATTTTAAGTATTTATTAATAATATTATTTTTTTTATCATTTTTGTTATTTATAACATCATTACTATTTGTTTCTATAGATAATTATGATACATGGGAAAATATATTACTAATATTATTTTTAATGTCTATAATAATTTGTACATTATGTTTAGTAATCTTTGCTTCATGTTATATAATTATATATAAAAATATAAGATCTACTGATAATTCCATCATCATGAAAAGTTTAGTTCAACTAACAATGGTTGTATTCTTTTTTAACTTATATATCACAGTATTGTATGGAGTAGCAACAGCAGATGTTTTTTTCCTAGCATCACAAATTATTCAAAATTGGATTGCTCTTGTAATATTAATAGATATTATTATCATATATATACTGTTTACATGTATTACAAAGGTAATAAAAAAAATAGAGGACTAAAAACCTAAATAACAGGTCGTTTAACTCCCGATATTTTTTGTAGTTCTTGATCTCGCTGTTGCTGTAATTGTTCTACTGTTAAACCTTCCGGCATTTTACTGGTTTTATAATCATGCTCATCAGTTGGACATTCTATATTCAACATTCCATTGGAATTCAAATCAACGTAATTATGCATTTGTCTCATCCCACCATTGCCTTTAGCGGTCAATGATTCTGCGTCCATATCCAAAAAACTATACTGATCTGAAACAATATCAGAAAAACCACCACCACTTCCAAATGAAAATGCCATAGGTTCCATGTTGTTCTGAGTCGCTTTTTTAATCATTTTTTCTTGAGTCGGTTTAAAATATTGTAAAATAGAATCCCCATAAAGAACATTATATCCGTTAGTCAATAATAACAAAGCGGGAACTCTATTTATGTTATCGGGCATCAATATTTTGTTTCCATTTTCTAATACTATAAAAGTTTTATTGTTTTCTTTAACACGTTTATCAATACATATAAAATGTATATCATTCTTCATTTCAGACTTGGCTACATGTTGTAACAATTTTCTAGAATGCTCACAAAAGTTACTATAGTATAAAATTGTACTCATAATTTTATTATTATTTATTTACTAATATTTAACTTATTTTATTTTAACTTATTAAAAAAAATGAATTAATAAATTTATATTAATATAAACAAAAATTAATATAAACCTACATAATATGAATCCACATATTGAAAATTTAAATAATAAAAACGATGTTTTATCATTTACATTACATGGAATTAATGTAAGCATTGCTAATTCTATTCGTAGAACTATTTTATCAGATATTCCAACTGTCGTTTTTAAAACAAGTCCTTACGAAGAAAGTAAAGCCAATATTCTTGTAAACACGAGTCGCCTCAACAATGAAATTTTAAAACAGCGTTTAAGTTGTATACCTATTCACATTCCTGATCACAAAAATGTAAATCTTAAAAATTATTTATTGGAAGTAAAGATGGAAAATACTTCAGACACAACTATGTATGTTACAACAGAACATTTCAAAGTAAAAAATTTAGTCACAGATTCTTTTCTAAGTGAAAAAGATACCAGAAATATATTTCCACCCAATGATTACACTGGTTATTTTATTGATTTTGTTCGATTACGTCCCAAGCTTTCTGATGATTTATATGGCGAAAAGATACATTTAACATGTGAATTTTCAATTGGTACTGCTAAAATGGATGGAATGTTCAATGTCGTTTCAACGTGTTCTTACGGAATGACTCCAGATGAAATCGTTATGGAAAAAGAACTGGTCAAAAAAATTCAAGGATGGAAAAATGAAGGTAAAACCGAAAAAGAAATTGACTTTGAAAGCAAAAATTGGAAATTATTAGATGGGTTACGAATTGTTAAACCAAACAGTTTCGATTTTATTGTTCAAACCATTGGTGTATATACAAATGTTGAACTGATTGATAAAGCATGCGAAATAATAATTGGACGGTTTCGTGACCTGGATATGCTTATTCACAAAGATGAGGTTGAAATAAAACATTCGTCAAATACAATGGCCAATTCTTTTGATATTGTATTGGAAAATGAAGACTATACGATCGGAAAAGTAATTGAATATGTGATATATGAAAAATATTTTGAAAATACAAAGTCCGTCACTTTCGTTGGATTCAAAAAATATCACCCTCATGATAGTGAAAGCATTATTCGTGTTGCGTTTGCTAATCCAATCGATGTTTCTACAATTAAAGGTTATTTACAAGACTGTATTCAAGATGCTATAAATGTTTACGTAAAAATCAAGAAGGATTTTGTAAAAAATGATTAAGGGTTGTCGTCACGTCAGCTTTATACTATATTAGATGATGCTATAACGTCATCCTCGCATTTTTTTATGTTATAGTTAATACTATGAATTAACAATTTATTATCTAGAGCATTCACGTAATTAATGACGACTTTGTTTGTTACATATAGTTTTTGTTCCTTCAAAACCGTAAGATATATTTGATGAATATGAAACATATGCGTTTTATATTGTTCAGAAAATTCATTCAAAGGTTTCTCTTTTTTTATGTAACATGAAATATAATTCTCATACAAAGTAGTAGTAAATAAATGAATTTGATCTCTAAAATGCGATAATTCTTTTTTATTTTCAGGGTAAAATTTCAGAAAATTGCCAACCTTCCCTTCTTTTCTTAAAGCCAAATAATGATATTGTAATTTCGGTTGGTTCCCACGTAATTGTCTCACTTCTTCGTAGACAGGGTTTCGTATTTTTGTTCGTTCTCCGGTTTCATTGTTGTACAAAACAAATCCTACTTTTTCATAGCTGGTATTCATAGAAGCATATTTATTAATTAGCTCGCTATAATTGCCCCATGTGTAAATTTCAGGAAATTTTATCTTAGCGTCAAACCATTCAGCAGTTTTCACTTTTTCCAAATCATTACAATATACTTTAATATTATATGGATCGCTGTTATCGATATAATATACAGCAATCAAATATAATTGTGATTTTTTAAAAGGGACAACAATTCGATTGTCCGGATGTTGTAAAACAAAGCTATATGAATACATCTTGTTCAAATTTTCTAAAATTAAATTATTATCATTTGCTGCTTCTAAAAACATGGTTCTAAATGTTTTGTTGTGTTTGGATTTAAAAAAATTGGAAACAGCTCCGACGGTGTTTCGAGTAGAAATTTCCCAAGCTCCGGTCAACCCAATCGTATGATCGAAAAATACATTAATCATTGTTCCTTCCACAAATTCTTCTGCTATTATGTTTTGTGTTTTTTCTGGATACGATTGAATAAAATTATCCGCCATAATTGATTTAGGAGGTGCGAATCCAACCACTTTATTCTCACTATTTACAATGACCGATCTACAAATTCCGTATGTAGAAATTAAATCATTATTTAATACATCCTTGTCATAAGTAATAATTTTATATTTTTGATTATTCTCACTAATATAATTTATTTTTTTCAATTTTAGAACACTTGTAGAATTATCTTTATCGTGTAATAATTCATTGAATCCTTTTATCTCTCCTAAATTAGTATATAAACAATTCGCCATATTTTTTGATTGAATATATTGCTTTCTCTTTATACTTTATTTACTATAGTTTTTACTTAAGCATAAAAATATCTAGCATAAATATAGAACACTTCATTTATTTATGACAAAAGAAATGAATATTAATTTACAATTAGGTGATGTAATTGAAATTTATGATCCAAAAAATGAAATACTTAATGAACAAACATTTTACATTGATTACATTGATAAAAACAAGATGATTTTAATAAACGATCAATCTTTAGAAACCATAAAATTGAAAATTAATGAAAATGGTATTATTGGTGACGGTACAATTACCAAAATAAGTATTAAGAGTAGGAGTCCTGAAAAAGGCTACGCTAGACAGCATAATTTTCTACCAAATACATGTGTTAATATTTATTTTGGCGGGGATTTACCGGTAATAATAACAGGAGAAATTACAAATCTAGAAAATGATATGATTGAAATTCGAATGGTAGATGGCGATATTATTTATATTAATTTTGATTATAAGGGTATTCCAGAGGATTTACCAATCGATCTCATTGAAATAAGAGATAAACCATGCGTACCTAGTCATCAACAAGAGGAATCGAAATTAGGAGAAGAAAGAGAAACTGAAGATATAGTGATTCCTGAATTGACTACGGAAAAAAATATAGTCGTTGTATCAAACCCAATTCAAATACAATTACCAATTGATCAAGTAAAAACGCAAATAAGAGAATTCATTATTAAAGCAGATCAGATTCAATTTGACAATGAAACATTGGGACCTATTGTCCAATTTGTAGATGTATATGGCAAATCAGAACGCTATAGTATTGAAAGTCAAACTAATGATTTACTCGACGAATTATTGTCTACTATTCCCAATTCTGAACGTACAAATAGAGTTTTGAATAACATTCACAATATGATTGAACGATTTGTTCAACTTAGAGAGAAGTTTTCATCCTTCGATGAATATGGAAATATAGTTGATTTTATTAAACATGGTCCAGAATACAAACCATTAATTAAATATTTTAACGATTTCAATATGAATTTATTATGGTTATTTCCAGTTGTCAAAAATCTGAAAAAAATTTATTCAGAAAGCTCCATTGTAAAAGAAGATGAAGAACAATCTGATGTCCTTAATATAGTTTTGAATGACGACCTTGAAAAAATACAAATGTTGATTAATAATTATAGGGCGAATAACCTACCCAATGAACAAAATAAATACTCTTCTCTTTACAAAGAGTTGAATCCTTTTTTTACACCATTCAACGATATTAACGAAGAGAATTTGTCGGAAATCATGATTGAAAAAAATGCGAATTGCGATATAAACGTCCTTATTGACAACTTGGGTGATTTTTATTCAAGTGTATTTTCTAATAATCAATTTAATATTAAACGTTTTGTAATAGAAAAATATAATTTAGGACTTACAAAACTAGATGCTACAAATTTCAAAGGAAGTCAATTTGAATCTATAAGAGTAAAATTGACTCAACCAGACGAGTTATTTATAACTTCGGTGTTAACATTGCCAGATCCATTTATACAATTCTCTCGAATCAATCTACCCGGAACCAGTATTTTAAGTCGTGCTAATTTAAATTCAATCTTTGTAAATTATTCGCAAGCTCTCAAAAAAAATACCAATGTTAAAATAATAAATGTTGATAGTTTGAATAATGATATGAAATTTGATGAAAATAATTTTGTCAATGATATAACGTCGTATGTAAATAATTTATCAGAAGAAGACAAAAGGGGATTCACGAAACAAGAAATTTATGATCAATTTATTAACCTCATTGTTCCAAAAACCAAAGTTTTATTCGAATTAATGAAAAAGCATATTCATGGAAAAATGACTGTTGTAGACGTTGTTACTTATTTAGAACCATTTTTAATTTACAGTGATGACTTGACATTTAGTCAATACAAAACAATCACTCAATTTATTTATGAACAAGTTTCAGAATACAACAAAGACTTTATAGACAAATCCAAATTATTTTATAATCTGAAAAATTTTAAACCATCTAATTTAATTAAATTGAGTCCTATTCAAGCGTTTCCAATCATCAATATACTCACTGATAAAAATAACATGAGAAATAATGTATTTGATCAATATGATATTAATACTGATATTAATAACAGCAGCTATAGTTTCACTAACAATGAAATACAGCGTAAACTAATATTGAAAGATTGCGGTAAATTGTATACTACATCACTTTCTATTCAGAGTATTCCATTGAAATTTCCCAATGAATTCACAAGTATTTTTGAAGATGATAAAACTCAACTTAAAACGGATATTCGCAATGATTCAAAAGACGATATATGTAGAGGAGATAAAAGTCAGCAAAGAACCATTGCTAAGTTGTATTTTAGTAGAGATGAATTACTGAGTGATAATAAGAAACAAATATATTTCGATAAAAAGTATGATACTACTAATTATGGGCTTCTGGATGATTATGAAAAAGAAATGTTTACAAAAACACCTGAAGATTTCATTATGTTTCTAACAAATAAATTAAAGAAGGTTTTGAATTTGAGCGACGAAGATGCTGATTATTTAGCAGATACATTAATAACCGGCTATAAAAAAGTTTTGAATGGACAATATGCTATACTAAAAACAACAAATGAAAAAGGTATCACATTTGAGCATTATATACGTAAAAATAATGAATGGATTTTGGATCCGAACGTGGACAAAGAAGATGGTGATGAAGGACTCGAGAATTTGATAACAGACTCCAATGTATTATGTAATTTACAAGATAAATGTTTGAGTGTTCCCGAAAAAAATGGTGATAAATGCGAAAGTATGGAAATAAGTAAGATGGAGTTACAGGAAAATATGTTGAAAGATATTATAAATGAATTTGACGAAAAATACTATCAATCCAAAGCCGAATTTCAAGAAAACATCAAGAAAAAATATGATTATTTGTATGAGATTTTGAAAATAACAATTAAAATGAATAATGATAAAATGTTGAAGTACAATAATCAAAAATATAAAATGGGGTATAATTTAGAGAATGGACCAAGTAGTGATATCTCTATTATCGTGTCACCTTTTGCTAAATATCGGGATTTAATATTAGGCCAATCTGATGTGATTAAAAAACAATATGATATAATTAAATTTGTTAAAATATGTTGTCGCACCTTTACTGAATATGGATTAGGACCATTGGGAAAAGAAGAAACACCTCATTGGTTATATTGTATAGAAACAAACACTGAATTGATGCCTACTTTTAAATATGAATTAGCTTCTGCTTATATAAATGACAATTCGAATTATAATGATTACATGGAAACCATTATCAAAAAAATTGGCGTATTAGGTGATGATGGTGATAAATGGGTGGATAAATATAGTGGTTATACTATCAAATACATTGATTTTAATGTGGAAGAAGGATATGAAGCAAGTGGATTCAAGGTTTCGACGCGAGGTGTATTAGAAGAAGACATTGGTAATAAAATAATATCTGTAAAACAAGATCAAAGATTGCAATTAGAAACTCCTGAAGCAATTATGATTTCTAATGTTGTGTCAGCATTATCGATAGCAATGGGTATTAATATTGATTATCAAAAAGAGTTCATTATAAACGGTGTTACAGAAATACTGAGAACATCATTGCCAAATGAAGCTGATTATAAAAAGCGGATAAAAGAATTATCAAACAAACCTGGTGCAAAAACTCCAATGAGCTATGATGACTTGTATTATACAAGTATTTTGTATTATACGTTGGGTATGTATTTAATTGCGATTCAAACAAGCGTTCCATCTGTAAAAACTAGGAAAACTTTTCCCGGGTGTGTACGTTCTTTTGGTGGATTTCCATTCGAAGGAACCGGAGATATGCGCAGTGTAAAATATATATCATGTATTTGTTATCAAATAAGAAAAAATGTAGCAAAACCGTGGTATGTATTAAAAAAAACCAAAGAGGAATATATATTCAATAAAATTGTCCAAGTATTGAATGAATATTTGTTAAAATTACCCGATGTAACGCGCAAGATCACCGAAAAAAATGACTATTTATTATTGAACCCGGAAGAAGAAATACCTCAGCAATATAATGTTTCAAATTGGTTTGAATTTTTACCGCCATTACGACCATTTAAATTGACAAATTTATTAAATATTTCAAGCGAATTTAAAAGCACTTTGCTATCCAACTTGAAATTAGGGTCCAAAAAACAAAATGAACAGATATTAGTAGTGGGTTCAAAAATCATCCAATTCTCTCTAGCTATCCAAGAAAAGATACAGGATATTGTTAAGAAAAAAGATTTGACGTTGAGTAAAATGAATAATGAATTTTTTCTAGAGAATTCGTGTTGTCAAGAGAAAAACAATGAACAGACATTTACAATCGCTTATTTTGAACAACAAGATGGTGGTAATAAAATTAAAGAATACAATGAAATTGTTAAAAATTTGACAAATTTATTGGAAGATATTACTAGTTACTCAAAAGCATGTATTCTATACAGTCCAATAAATACAAAAAATATTTATCCGGGTATCAAAAAAGAAATAGAAAGTGTAACTATTTATGATACTTTTATTCACTATTGTCATTTTAACTCGTTACTACCAGTTCCTGAAAAACTTTTGCCATTGTGTAATAGCAAACCAACTGATCTCGTTGTGGGCGATAATAGAAATGAAATAATAAAAAAATTAAAAGAAAGTGGTGTTCAATATTCGACCGAATCTTTTTTACGGCTTATTCAGATTGTTTCTCAAAATAATACTATTTATATTGATATTAATAAACCATTGGTGTCGCCATTAAAAAAAATGGATGCTATTTTAGAGGAAATGGATTTAGAGAAAAACGAGGAAACAATTGAACCATCTCTCAGGAAACTAATAGCAAAGGCTATAATTAGTGGAATGATGTCTCACGAAGAAGGTTTTGGTTTTGATTCCGATATTCAAAAAGAAGATGTCAAAAATTTGAACAATTTTTTGATAAAACAAACCGAATTAATGAAATCGGAAATATTGGAATTTATTAATAGCAATAGGGGTCGCGAAGTTACGCGAAACAAGCTTAACAATGTTACTAACTTTATTAAAGATATTTCTAATTGGCGATCTGAAAGACCAGACAAACGCGGAAACATCAATAACATTACATCCCACTCTAGTATTTATAGTTTTATCAATTTTCTCCAATCTTTTATTGTAAACTTTGTGAAAATATTTCCGAATATTATTTTGAATAAAGTGGACTACAAAGAAAATATCATTCCCAATTATTTGGGTTTATCAAAGAATCACCAGAAAAAAATCAAAGATAATATAAGTGGATTCTATGAAAAACTTCGAGTATTTTACGATGTGCCATTATTAAATAATATTTTAGTAAGAATACAAAAGTCGTGTGATAATTTGTTGTTTTTAGCGAAGAATACACCTACTTTTATTACGAAACGTGACAACACTGGGAGAGAAATGAAACCAGTATTTGATGAACGTACTGGTAAGTTTTTGTTTGAGTATTATTTTTTTAGAGTATTACTTGAATACACTTATTTATCTGATAAAGATGAAATGATCACGAGAGAAATTACTAGAAAACAGGATGTACAAGATTTATTTTCGGTTGATTTTTTGGAAGAAGTGAATACTGGCCGTGATGTAACTATGGATGTTTCTATTGACAATAGAACAGAAAATAATGATTTATTAATACGAGGAGATAAAAAACAATTGAAAAACAAGGTTGTTTCTCTGTTAATAGAATTTTTGTTGATGATGGAATCATACAAAGATGAAACTGATATTTCATATGATGATGTTTTGGACAGAATATTCAAGTTGAAAGAAGAAGAAAAAAATATTATAACAGATAGATTAAAATTCATGTCAGACGAAGAAAGGGATGCTGATACTATTTTGAAAGTGAATAAATTAGGTGTTTGGAGCAAAGGTTTACAAAAAGGATTGACTACCTATGTGAAAGAGAATTATGACGAAGAACGGGAATTTATGGAAAAAATGATGAATTATGAAAAGCAGGCTATGAAAAAACTGAAGAATAGTGATTACGATGTTACAAGTGGAGGATTTGTTTTAGATGATTTCATTGATGAGATAGAAAGAGATGCTGACATTGAAAGAGAAGCCTATGACATTGAAGGATATACTGAAAACTATATGAACGGTGAATTTGAAGGTGATGAAGTAGATAATTATGAAGATTTTGAATGATTTTAGGATTTTTATATATTATATATATAATGGGAGATTATTATGTCACGCAATTGGAAATTCCGATAGGACAATATTATCATCATCAATTTGAAACATTTTATAATGATTATTGTTATACTTATACTTTAGTAGGTTATTCTAACAATTATGTTTCGCCATTACCTGTTCTACCAGTAGGACTTAAATTTAATAAACAAACCTGCACATTGTCAGGAACTGTAAGTAATCTCACACCATTAAATAGTGGTATGTTTTGTTTATATGTTTATTATGATGATACAATTATATATTGTTATTACTATAATATTAGCTATTATACTCCTACTCCATAAAACGAATTCAATTTGCAAAAAATATATTATTAAATTATATATAATAATTTAATGATAATCAATCGATCCTATGTAAGAGAGCATATTACAACATTTTCAGTATTATTATTTGTAATTATGTTTGGAGTAATCGTTATGACAAAACCGTCTTTTCTTTATAACAAAGATGGAAGTATTCGAGAATTTGGAATTGGGTATAAAAACAAAACTATTTTTCCTATTTGGCTACTATCTATAATTTTAGGAATAATCAGTTATTTGTTTGTCATGTTTTATTTAGCAAAACCCAAATTATTTTATTAGATGACGTGGAAGATAAAAGTACACTATCCATTTTCTGTAAAAGAAAAACTTGAGATTGTCTCACAATTCACAGCTTTTAACGGTTGAAAACTTTTATGAGTGTTGGATTCTCTTCTATACTTTTTAGGTATGTCTCCTGTTTTTACTTCTATTATTTTCTATTGTTTTCCATTTGATATGTTAGGGATAGAATGTCTTTCGTTCTTTTTGTGATTTGTCTTTATTGAATTTCAAATATAATTTTTCACATATTTCTTCTGTTTTATGTGATAAACATGATCTTCTAATTCATCTATATTATAACCATACCATTTGTATTTTCCAAATTTCAGTTCTTGGTATATTGGAACTAACTTTTCATTTGATTTTATTTTTCTATATTACAGGTTTTAGAGTTGTATTTAACAACTAAAAATCAAAAGAAATAAAATATCATAATATAATATTATATATGGATTATAATAGAATAAAAAGTATTATTGAACAAAAATTTAATCCTAATGATGGATATGACATTGAAATATTTTTTGATTATGATGATATTATATCATTTACTATATATCGGGACGGCGAAGAATGTTTGTTTTTAAAATTTCATGAAAAATTTATTCGTATAACTTCTTTACATAAATGTGGGATTAATCCAGGTACTACTTCAGGTAGTACTTTATTACAAAAAACACACGAAATAGCAAAACAAATACCAGGAATTAGCTATATTGAATTATTTGATTTTTCGCAAATAAAATTAAACTGGATTTCAATAGATTTAGCTTTTCTCAAAATTTTAACAACAGGTCGATCTTGGTATAATTCTTTTGGATATGTTTCAGTTAATTATAAAACAGAACTCGAAGATAATGAAAAATTACGTAATGAAAATTTAATAAAAATTTTAAGGGAATCTTTTGGCATACAATTTATTCGAGAAGTAACAAAATTGTATTTATATTTGAATGAATTGTTTTCTGAAAAAAATATCATCCCAATAGATCAAATAACAATAAAAAAATTTTTTGAATATATTAATAGGTTAGGAGAAATAAAATTTGACAACGTACAAAATGTGTTACATCCTGAAATTAAAAAAAGAAAACTTGACACCGTACAAAATGTGATAAATCCCGAAACACAAAAAAGAAAACTTGACACCGTACAAAATGTGTTACATCCTGAAACACAAAAAAGAAAACTTGACACCGTACAAAATGTGATAAATCCTGAAACACAAAAAAGAAAACTTGACACCGTACAAAATGTGATAAATCCTGAAACACAAAAAAGAAAACTTGACACCGTACAAAATGTGATAAATCCTGAAACACAAAAAAGAAAACTTGACAATCTACAAAATGTGATAAATCCTGAAACACAAAAAAGAAAACTTGACAATCTACAAAATGTGATAAATCCTGAAACACAAAAAAGAAAACTTGACAATCTACAAAATGTGTTACATCCCGAAACACAAAAAAGAAAACTTGACAATCTACAAAATGTGTTACATCCTGAAACACAAAAAAGAAAACTTGACAACTTACAAAATGTGTTAAATAAGGAACAAATTACAACATTAAAACATTTAATTGATATAATAGGTCTTAAGATAAACTATAATAGGAACTTGATAAAAACAATAACTTGTAACAATAGTTATTGTATTATGATGGGTGGAAAAACAAAAAAACAAAACAAAAAAACAAAACCAAAAAACAAAAAAACAAAACAAAAACAAAAAAACAAAACAAAAAAACAAAACAAAAAAAAACAAAAAACAAAATCAAAAAACAAGACCAATAATGCGTAAAATACAAACATAGTGTTTAACTTGTGGTAAATCCTTCAAAACAATATATGTAAAATAGGAGCGACGAACCTCAATTGGTTATTGTATATACTGTACTTGTCGCTTGTTTTTGTTTTGCGTCCGACGCAATCTGCTCATCTAAATAATTTTGATAATTCTTAGCAATTTGTTTTGGATTCGTCATACATGCTCGAGTAGAAATTTTTAATTGAACAATCGAGCAAATTAATAAACCAGTGTAGATATACCACATTGCTTCTCCCACATTATCTCTTGTTACAACTAATTCAAATAATTCATTTCTTTTTTCATCAGCATGTGAACCGTCCATTTTATATTCATCTTTCATCAAAGGTCGCAATAAATTCCAATATTCTATAAAATTGGAAGGGACAATTTGATTGATCAATATAGAGGTATTTCCACAAATTTTAATAATCATATCAGCAGCTTGTTCCAATTGTTTTTTCCTCGATGGATCCATATTTTCTTTATCCATTTGATCATTTATTTTTGTGTTAACTAATAATTCAGTTAAAATTTTATTCGCAGATCCGGAAACATAAAAATAACCAATTACATCAGAAAATGATGATTTGAAACCAGGATAAGCAACTAGAACAATAATAACTACACCAAAAATAAGAGTCCAAGGAACAAATGTCAACAAACCAGAAGCGCCCAAATTTTCTGTAACATTACCGCCACACTTTGTTGTCACGATTGATGTATTTACTGTGAATTGTATTATTAATATCAATAAAAAATAAACACCTAAATATAAATAATTTTTTTGTAAATATGTTTTATATTGATTATCATTAACCAAATCATTATACTTTAACCTGGGTTTTAAAGCCAAATAATAAAATACAGTTGTTAATAAAAAAGTTATAATATTAAAATATGAATTTGTTGCCATATAAATAATATGTATAATTTAATTTATTATTGTAAAAGTATTATTTATGGAATACAATGAAGTAAAATATCCACGATTAGTAGAAAATGGAGTAAAATATTTTCTGAATGAAACTCTAAAACAATGCCGTATTTTTAAGGAAAAATATCAAAATATGATTTTCAATATAGGATTGCTAGTATTGTTTTTACTTATTTTATTAGCCACATTGATTTATAAATATAAAGGCAAATTATCACCCATTGAAAAGCAAAAAAAAGATCGCGAAAAAAAACAATATATTTTGTCCAAAATACAGAATTTCCAACAAGCAAAAAAACGTGCGCATCAAGAGTTGATTACTGGTTTGCCTAATTGGGATAATGATTATGAAACAATTCACAATAAAATTGTATACTGATTTTTCTTTTCGGTCGGTGTAATAATATTTTAGCTGGAAATGAAAAGTAAAATAATAAAATAAATATTATCTATATAATAAAAAGAAATATGTCATATGAAAATATCAAAAACCCAGACCCAACCAACGATGTGAACAACGATGCGAACAAAATAATTGAATCTTTTAACGAATACTATAAATTAAAAAATACATATGAAGTCAAATTTAATAAAGAAAAACAAAAATTAATAAAGGACAAATCTTTGAGTTGGAGAGAAAAAAGAAGCGAATATAAAAAATTGAAACCACAATGTATCAATTGTAAACGACCAGTTGGTACCATTTTTTCTATAAAACGTACTAGTAATGAAAACGAGGATTTTAGAGAACTACAAGCAATATGTGGAAGTATTACTGAACCTTGTAATTTGAATATTAATATCAACACAGGAGTTAGTTATAATTTATTAGATCATATTAAAGAATTGGAAAAAGACTCCAATGAATACAAGAATGATATTATCAAAGATAAGAATAAGTTGTTATTCGGATATATCACACCAGAAAAAGCGATTGGACGATTTGATAAATTAAAGGAGAGTATCAACGATATTAATTTTCTTTTAAATTTAAATTATGAAACTTTGTTTCAAATTATAGACAACAAGAAAGATACTGAAACTATACAGAAATTAAAAGAAACAGTATATATTTTAATTCAAGAAATAAAAGAAGGAATCAAAAATTATAACAGTACAAACGACGTACAATATGTGAGAGATTGTGTCGAGATTTATATTAATCAGATACAGCCAAAATTAAAAGATATCATGCTTTTAAAATACAAAAATAATTTCGTTGAATATGATGACAATGCGAACGTTTATAAATTAATACAACAAAAATATAGTATATTTGATTTAGAAGAAATTTATACACAACCAGCGGTTATATCTTTCGAGTATGGCAATGTTACCAAAACAAAAGCTTCTAAGAAGAAACAAATAACAACTGAATTACCCAAGGAGGAAGAAGTGTTAAATGTACCGATTGTTTTACCGTTGTCAATTCGACCAAGAATTCAACAAGATGGAACTGTAACATGGGACAACGACGAATATCAAAAAATATGGAATAAATTACCCGTTAAATATCGCGACGCAATTTCAAAAGACCGTGAATGGTTGCAAGAAACAATGGATACTTTGACGGAAAATAAAAAACAAAATAAATTATTAAAATTTATAAATCCTAGTAATTTAATTGTTCCGCCTCAAATTTTAGATGACGGTAGTTACGATTTTGGTAATGAAATTTATAACAATATATTTAATGGGTTGGAAAAATCTTATCAACAAACGCTTTTGACACTATACACTGAACAAAATGGAGTGAAAAATTACAATATGTTATTAGAAACTTTGGCGAATATTATAGCAAAAGAATTGGATGCTACGAATTTGTATTAGCCGTTATTATATCCGTTATACACCTTTTCTCATGTAAATCATCATTTGTTAAATATTGTGGGTATTGCTCTAAATACGAAAAGATGTAAAATCAAACATGTTCATTTTTACAGAGCCTTTCCAAAAACCGCTCTTTCTGTCTATCTTCATTCATATAAATATTTATGATCTCGGCGGGTGAATAAAATCCATCCTCAACGCCTTCCAACTTCACATGTTCGATAGGTTCATCAAACAAATGCTCGTACATTTCTTTTATGATTGTACGGGATGCATAAGACAATTCCATGGTTACATCAATTCTTCCCGGACGTATCAATGCCGGGTCCAAATCACGATAATGATTCGAAGAAATAATCATGATTCGCCCAGGTGTTTCGCGAATTCCATCCCATAAATTCAAAATATCATCCAATGTAATCGGTTCATCATCCAGTAATATCTTCGAAAAATCCGGTTTGTCGGTTGTTTTTTCTGTTACGACTATTGTCTCCAACAAATCTCCAACGTTTACTTTTGATTCACTTGTGAGTTGTTCGATATCTAATTTTTTTCCAAAACCAGTAACCGATTTGTTTTTCTTTTTTTCTCTATCTAAAACAATATCACCCACACAATCTATGTCTTCAAACACTATGATTTTTTTATCGAATCCAATGCTACTTTTTTTGTTGTCCGATTTATATCGGTCTTCAAAAAATATACTATCTAGTTGTTTTTTCGTTTTTATTAGTTTCAATGAAATCACAATAACATGACGATTTGTATAATTCCCGATTGCTTTTATCAATGATGTTTTTCCTGTGCCTGGCGGACCATGCATTCCTATGCCAATTGAATATGGAATACCCTTTTCAAAATACCACTCCTTGTTATTCAAGAAAAAATCGATTTTCTTTATCAAGAGTGCCTTGTCTTTGAAAAAAATATTATTGAATTGGCTTGTACTGGAAAATAAATTTTCATCCCACATTTCGTATTTACTTTCTTCGTATTTGACATTAGACAGTGTATAAATAAACCGCTTGTTATCACGTAAATCTTCTATAGACATCAAGTATTTTTTTGTAATGTCTTCTACAAATTCCTTGATAACATTGATGCTGCTTTTGTATGAAAACAATTGAATAACGATTTTTTCGATTCTACTCATACGTTTTGATTTGTCAGACTTGCTCTCTGATTCGGGGTCTTGCGTATGTATGCTCGTATAAGCATAGATTTCGTGTTCTTTGGATATCAAGAATTTTTTACTTTGAACTACCATATAAATTCCCAAATCCCTTTCTTTGTATGAATTTCCAAACGACGAATATTCCTTTATATGTTTGATGGTGTCGTTATCGCTTACATTTTCAATAATATGGTTCCATAGAGCTTTAAATCGGTCACTGAATGCATAGGATTGATTGAGTGTGCTTTCGTAAAATGTAGTTGACAGTGATATTTTTCCATCATATTCAACCATATTTTTTGTATAAAACATGGATTCCAAATCGTTTTCAAATGTTTGTATGAATCGAGTGAAATCAAGTACTTTATCATTTATGAATTGAAAAAGATAAGTAATAGCTGTCAATACCATTGTTGTAATAAAAGCATCGAATATTGGTTTTCCCGTTTTGAATTTATCAAATACAATCATATTCATGATGTTACTGGACATACTTCGTAGTTGTGTATCTAAATTTGGTGTATTAAACATTAAATAATATACGTAGAAATCTTTATACCTTTTTGTATATTTCGAAAAAATCTATAATATGGGCGGTTTTAATGAGAAAAGGTGTAAAACGCACACATTATTAGAAAACGTGTTCCATTTTGATAATTTTGGAAAATTCTAAAAGTTTAATATTTACTCTTTCTATATTATTTGTGTCTGCTAATAAAGATTGTTTATATTTAATCAAATTTATAATTGCAGTATTAGTTTTTTTACTAGTACGTATTTCATCAATTCCACAAAAAAATCCTAGTTTCTTTATATTTTCAAAATAAATTATATCACCCGACATCGGCATACCTCCGCAAATTTCATCACTCAAATATTCTTGAATGTCATTTTTTAATGTAGATTTACCAGTTCTAGCTGGTCCAGACAAAATTATCATTTTATCATTTGAAATATTGTTTTTAATATTTTCTACAAACTGTATCAAATAATTATAATCGTCATTTGTTAAATATTGTTTCCAGTTATCTAGATGATGCAACGCCATTTTTGATATAATATCAAATAACCTTTATTACACTTTCATATAATAATACGGGCGTTTTACACCTTTTCTCATTTAAAACGCCCACTATTGCGTTGTATTATAATAATAAATACATAATATATTATTATAAAATGGGAATTTATACTAATGGTACTATTTTTGGAATAAAAATATATAATTTTAATGATGACGATTTTGCGAATATATTATTTGAAGAAAAATGTGATGAAATAATGAGTCATGAACAAATGAGAGAATCATTTTTATTCTATACCAAGTTGAATAACAAAAATGAAATACGTTTTCAATATTATACTGAATGCAGTAGCACATATGGTGAAGGAACTTATTTTAGTTGGTGTCCAATGTCGTTGGATCTTTTTTTAGAAAAAACCGGCATTTGAAATGAAAAAAGGTGTAAATAAAAAAAGGTGTAAATCTTCGCGGGTATAAAACCAACAAAAAAATAAAAATATAAACATTATATAAATGCTATTCAATTTTATCAATTTACGTATATTTTTAATAAGTTTTGCTATCGGATTATTTTTTGTTTATATTTATGGTCCTGAAATGAAAACAATCTATATTTATCCTAGCCCTGAAAACGTAGATAAAATTGTATTCAAAGATAAAGCGGATAATTGTTTTCATTTTCAACCTTATGAAGTCAATTGTCCCAAAGACGTGTCATTAATCAATGAAATACCTATTCAAAATTGATTCTTATTTATTTTTATAGTATAATATAGTATAAATATAAAGGTATAAATACGATGTTCCATTTGTCAAAATTTATTCATACTGAGAATGGTAAAAAATTGATGTCTATATTACTTGGCATAGGTTTAGCATCATTGTTTCGAACTGTTTGTAAAGACAAAAATTGTATTATTTTTCACGCAGTACCTTTAGATAAAATAAAGGATAAGATATACAAATACGACAATAAATGTTATAAATACACTACTCAATCTACGAAGTGTGATTCAAATAAAAAAATAGTTGGATTTTAATGTTGATTATATGAGAATTACGTTTTTATTGTATTTTTATTTTAGGCCATTCTAAATATTAGAATATAAACTATGAGTGACAATTCAACAACAAGTATTATGGATTTACCGACCGATCCAGCAAACGGTGGAAATTTAAATAATAATATGTCAATGAATGCTAGCGAACTTGTACAGCAACAAAACATGAATGTAAATTCAAACGCAGTTAGTTTAGATCAATCAGTAATAAATCAAATTGTCAATGGGTTACAACAAGCAAATCTAACAGGCGCGACTCAATTGCCGTCAAGAGATATTCCATTGAATACTAGTAATTTGACCCACGATGTAAATATTCAACCAAATTATATTCCTCCTCCACCTGTAAATAAAGAAGTCATATTCCAAGAGGATTATATCGGTAATTATGAAAAAGCAACTGATATGATAAATGATTATAATTACAAACTAGAGAATAACAATAGATTGGATGATATGTATAATGAAATTCAAGTTCCATTATTATTAGCAGTTCTTTATTTTCTCTTTCAATTACCTATATTTAGAAAATACATGTTTACTTATTTACCTTTTCTTTTTTCAAATGATGGTAATCTAAATTTCAATGGATATATTTTTATGAGTGCTTTATTCGGTATATTTTACTACTTAATGAATAAAATACATCAACAATTTGGTGGGTTTTAGCTGTAAAAATAATATATTTATATATAAATATATTATGTATTTATCATTATCATCATCATACGCTGCTAATGCTTGCGCAGTTCGACAAAGTATAATTAATTACACAAAAAACTCAAATGAAACACAATTTTTTGATTGGTTAGTTACAAGTTTGAAAAGTGTAAATGAAGTATTAGAAGGTAGACCTATTTTATTTGAAACTAATTATATATACCCAAATCCTTTAAACACTACAAGTATTAATTTTAACAATTTTGATTTATTAGTTTCACATCATGATATTAACGAATTTAATGATAATAGTATAAATGAAATAACTGAGAAATATATCAGACGAAAAAAACGGTTAATAAATACAATTAAAGAACAACATAAAATAAATTTTATTAGGTATTGTAAAAATCAGCAAAATATAGAAGAAGAAGAAATAATTAATTTTTACAAAAATATTAACATTATTAATCCTAATCTAGTATTTAATTTTATTTTGATAAGCGACTGCGATGATATAATAATACCTAATAATTTATGTAGAGACAATTTTATTTATATCAATCTAAATAACTATATTGATAATGATGTTATAAATGAAGAAAATGAGTATTTCAAAATTATTAAAAAATATAAATGTATATTTGATATTGTAAAGGTGTAAATAACTAGTCATCCAACCAAACCAATGAAACCAAACAACCCAATCAAATCACTAAACTACAAATAAATCATCTTCATAATGAGAATCAAAGCATTGTTTATGGAACGACTTTTGACCTATATCATCATAACTACTAGAATTATCTTCGACTACTAAAATAGGTGATATTAAAGCACGATTACCATCTTTGGTCAATGTCCAGTCGGCACTGAATGGAACAATATCTTTATTTTGAATTGTTAATTCCGAGTAACCTTTCATGTATTTATCCAATAAAAATTTAGCGTGTTTACGCGACAACATATACATTTGAGCGCCCCAAAGATACTCTGGAAAAGAATGATATATAAAAGGCGACTTATTATCATTCAAAAACTTTATAGGAAATTCTTTTTGAAAGTTTGGTGGTAGATTGGACACTCTATCTTGTAATAAATAACCTAGTAAAAGGACATCTAGATTAAGCGCATTGAAGTCAAAACAAATACGCGGTAAATAATTTTTAATATTTTTATGAATAAATATATCATCTTCACAAAATATTCCATATTCTTTATTTGTATTACAATAAAACATATGAATCATATCAAGGTGTCCATACATACAAGACCATACACGTTTTGTACCATTATCTAATATTTCATGATAATTAGATATTCGGTTGTCTGTAAAATCGACACCTGGCATAAAAGTACATTCAATATCTAGTTGCGCAAACCGCATTTTCATATTTATTTTTCTTTCGTCATTGTTGTAATTGAGACAAAAAAATTGAATTTTATCCATTTTTGATGATACAATAAAATAAAATATATATTTGAATCCTTTTAACAAGATATTCTTTTTATTTTATTGTTTGTGTGTCTGCTTGCGGGTGTGTCTTTGTTTTCTCTCATTGGGTAGATAGTTTCTAATACAAATTCAAAAAACCGCGCTTCTTTTTATTTGTTTTCTTCTTTTTATTTGTTTTTGGATTGCTTTTCATTTTTCTGGTTTTCATTTTTTGTACTTTTTGGTCTTTTTGGTCTTTTTTGACCTTTTCAGGTTTTATATTCTTTTTCATCATATGTTTTGTCTCTTCACCTATATTTTCATGTTTTGAAGTTGGTTTGTAATTTAAAAACCATTCCTCAAATTCCCTCGTATTCCTATGATCCTTCAACTCTTTGAATTTTGCTGTTTTTTCAGCACGCATTTCTTCAACTGATTCCTGATGTCCATAACAAATAATACTAAAACGTTTAAGTAACCCTTTTTGTTTCAATCTATTTTTTTGTTGTACATCAAACAGGAATTTTGACATACACAAAATTCTATCTAAAAATTCGTTGTAATAAGGACGTTTTGTATACAAAAATGATAAGTAAAAACTCAACATAGTATCAATTGTAGCAATTTTCACACTTTGTGAATGAATATTGATCACGTTATAACTGTGACACGCTATCGGCTGATATATAAAAGCTATTGTATCGTTGCTTACTACAATTTCATAGTTTTCAGGAATAATTTCACCTATAGCATCATGATGTATTATTCTAACATCACTAACACCGATGTCTTTTAACCTCTCTTTAACAATTTCAGCAGTTGTTTTAGGTTCACTAGATAAAACATCGAAATCGGCGACTTTTTGAATTGTTTTCTGTAATTTTTTTGGCATGTATTGCGAGTACAAAGAAATAGCATAACCACCAAAAAAGACAACTCCTTGATTAATGAATGTATTTCTTACATTTTCATATATTTCGTCTTCTTTGGTGGGTTCTTCCATTTCTCTCTGAAAATCAATATTATAACAATTTAAACTCGTCAATGGATAGTGTTTATTTAATAAAGTCAACCGTTTTAACACCTTTTCCCATCTAGATATATCACCAGCCGGTCTGGAAAGCTCTAAATACATGGCCATTCGTAAAAAATTGGGTGGAGCATACAGTATCCCATTTACTCTTATGGATTCTTCTTTAATAGAATAGTAAATTTCTTTTGGAAATTGTGTTAAATCTGCTACTGGAATAAAATTCACGAATACTTTATACGTACCTCGGTGTTGACCTGCTTTGGCTTCAACGTCAGTATACCCTTTGGAATGATACAAATCAGCAAGCTCTTTAGCATCGTCTAAAGCATTAGGAGAAAAAAAGTCATAATCAGGGATCTCAACGTCTTTATTATAAAACTGATCCTCGATTGGTAATATGTTATTAATAGCAGTTCCGCCGTAGCAAATCATATTTTTCTTTTTTATAAAATTCTCTACAATGACAATAATCTGTTTAACATCTTCCGAATTTACAATTCGTTTCCCTATTTTTTCTTCGGCTTTATCAACCGCTATTCGTAATATAGATAACTCACAATCTTGAAATGTTAAATTTTTACAATTAGGTATATTTTCTTTCTTCATATAATAAGCAAATAAAAATTAAAAATTAAAATAATAAATTGATATATATTTACTAAAACTATATAAACCATAAAATAAATATATACGTATATGACCATGATATCATATTCAAATCTAACAATTTCAAACGCAGAATATAGACGTACAATAAATGAATATAATAAATCAGAAATAAAACGTTCTATATCAAATTATATGGAGAAACGAGTTTTGAGAGAATACTCTGAATTATCAAATAAGTACATAAATTCATATATTTCTGTTATCTACAACGAAGAAATAAATATGCTTAAAATCTCTATCATGAATTATAGTAATGATAAAATGCAAAGTTATTCTTTTGTTATCGATAAAAATTATCCATTTACACCACCTGCTATTTATTACAATAATAAATGTTATAGTAGTTTATTAAAAATGCCATCAGAAAGATTCAAAGATAATCTTCAAAAAATAACAAACAAACAGTGTTTGTGTTGTCAGTCATTTATTTGTAAGTTCAATTGGGGACCAGCTGTAACAATGAATATAATTATAAGCGAAATTGATAGAAATAGAAATTATAAAAGAAAGGTTGTAATTACTATTCTAATTGATCAAATAAAAGAAAAATATTTGATTGATGACATTGACATAGTCAGTTATTTGATGTGATTTTGTGTCATGTCATTGTCGTATCATCTCGTATTATGTGGTCTCTTTTGGATGAATTCACAAAAAAATTAAAAATTAAAATTGTAGTAATCAGTCGTTACATTTCTAGTTTGGTAAGAATATTCAGGATTCTGTGGTGTCGGCTCGGGAATAGTAACTTCTTTATATCGAAGATTTTCTGGTTTAAGTACAAAAGCGGATCCTGCTTCGTCAAAAAACACCGCATTTTCTTCCAAAAGATTATCAACGCTTTGATATCTCATTGCTACCATTTGGCATCCACATTCTCTACATAAAACTCCACTTGGATTACTAGGGTTTATACCATTGTCCGGAAAAACAATGGACATACATTTTTTATTGTATTCTTGTAGTTCATTAATGTCAGGTGTGTTTTTTACATCATAATATGGGTAAGCTCTCATAAACACGGAATTACTTGTCAAGTTCACATATTCCAAAAACTCCTTATTTTCTAAAAACGAGTTATTCATTTTGTCTATGATTAAAATAATTTTATTCATAAAACTTATTAATGGTTTTGCACCAATATTTTCGCCATGATTTTCATAACTATAATCGTTCCCAAGCATAATATCATCATAAGATTTAAATATGTTTGCTAAATTCGAATACACTTCTTGATTATTACTTTTTATTCTTAAATGAATCAACAAAGGGTCATTCGGGTTCGGCGACGTACCGGTTGAAAAAGCATAGTCTTTGATCGTTTTCATAACATCACTAAAATTAACGTAATTGAACGTTTCTTTTACAAAATAATTATTTGTAGTACTAGTTGACACAACAGGTTTACCATCGATATTATAAATTTCAAAATCTAAACAGCGAACCCCTTGTTTTATAATACTTTTTAAAACACACAGATCAACATAATCGTTTTTGTAACTACCACCGCTACAAGCGTTATATGCTGTTTTAATATAATAATCATATAAATTTCCACTATAGTCGGGATTATTAGGTGAAATCGATTTAATATGTCCATCCACAGAAGGGTATAATTTGTTCAAAAAATTACATTCTTTTGATTTTAAAGTTGAAATATAAATCAAATAACTAACATATATGATAATGATAAATAGTATTAATGCTAAAATACAAAAAAAAATAAAATTTTCGTCTATATTATAATTTAATTTTTTTAATTGTGGATTCATCATTTTACTTGTATTATTAATTTATAGTAATATTTTAATAATATTTTTAATTTTTATAAAAAACTTTAAATATTTTATAATTATATATGGCAACTTTTACACCTTCATACAAAAAACAAAAGACCTTTACATTTGATGAAAATAGTATAAATAGCTCTAAAAATTGTATACCTGGTCCTAATGTTGTTTTCCCTAATAAAAGAGAATTAACAATAGGTCAATATTTAGAAAATGTAAATAATATAGGTAGTCTAGGATGTAATCCAAATCAATACCCAAAATTTACAAATAATAAATATTGTTGCGTTGAAGCTGATCAAAAATCAAATCCTCAAGAAATACTCGACTATGTCAATGGTTTATTAGAATATGCTATGACTAATGTAAATCCAACTGTTTTCAATAAATATTTAAATGTAATTGATTTTTTAATAAATGAGCGCAAAGAAATATTATCAGAAAATACAAATTTACAGGATAATATACAATTAGATGAAAATTTTAAAAATATTGATGAATGGTATGAATATTCTAAAAAAGAAGCAAATGCTATTCAAGAATACAGACCCAACCCTGTACCAGAAAATAGTTTTGATAATGCTCTTCAAACAATAACTAAACATCATACAATACAAAATAAAAAAAGAACTTCAGCCGATATGTACGGTCGTGGTGGTCAAAAGAAAAAAACAAAAAAATGTTGTAGAAATAAAATAAAACTTACTAATAAAAAACAGCATCATCATAAAAGAAGTTATAAAAATAAAAAACATCGCACATATAAAGAAAAATAATATAAAACAATAATATTATTATTTAAAATGAAATAATTATATATATTAAGTATTAATTATGGCAGGCGGATTATTAAATTTAGTATCAAGTGGTCAACAAAATATAGTATTAAATGGTAATCCTTCAAAAACATTTTGGAAATCAGCTTATTCAAAATATACCAATTTTGGTATGCAAAAATTCAGAATCGATTTTGAAGGATCTACAACACTGCGTTTAGCAGAAACGTCCACATTTCAATTTAAAGTACCAAGGTATGCTGATTTATTGATGGACACATATATAGTGGTAAATTTACCCAATATATGGAGTGGTATACTACCACCACAAGAAATAATAAATCCAGATGGTTCTATATCACACACTGAATGGGCACCATATGAATTTAAATGGATCGATTATATTGGAGCCCAAATGATTTCACAAATTAGCATTACTTGTGGTAATCAAAAATTACAGGAATATTCTGGATCGTATTTATTGAATTCAGCTCTTCGAGATTTCAATGGCACCAAATTAGACCTTTTTTTTAAAATGATTGGTCATGTACCAGAACTATACAATCCAGCGAACGCCGGTAGTCGAGTCAACTCTTATCCAAACGCGTATCACACGGATAATCCGTCTGGTGCTGAACCATCCATAAGAGGTCGTCAACTATACATTCCTTTAAATTCGTGGTTTTCATTGAAAACTCAAATGGCATTCCCATTAGTTTCATTGCAGTATAATGAGTTACAGATTTATGTTACATTTCGCCCAATCAATGAACTGTTTCGTATAAGAGACGTCTTTGATTACGTAAACAAATTTCCTTACGTTGCGCCTAATTTTAATCAATATCAAAATCAGATGTATCGATTTTTACAGACACCTCCTGATGTAAATCTGGGTATTAATTCTTACTTGGATCAAAGAAGTGTTTGGTTTCCTGATATACATATGATATCAACATATTGTTTTCTATCCAATGATGAATCTCGGGTGTTTGCGAAAAACGAGCAAAAATATTTGTTTAAGCAAGTGAATGAAAAAGTATTTTATAATGTAACTGGACCTAATAAAGTAGATTTGGACTCCATTGGTTTGGTGTCAAGTTGGTTATTTTATTTTCAAAGAAGTGATGTAAATTTAAGAAATGAATGGTCGAACTATTCGAATTGGCCATATAATTATTTACCTTCGGATATATTACCCGCACCTACCACAGGGACATTTAGATTATCGCCAAGTATCAGCATTGGTCCCGGTGTAAACCCAGATGGTACCTTGACGGGCTACATGACTTCAGGCATCTATAATTTTCAAAATTTGAATCAAATATTGATAAATATGGCTATATTACTAGACGGACAATATCGTGAAAATTCTTTTGAAGCAGGTATTTTCAACTATATTGAAAAATACACTAGAACTCCAGGAACAGCTCCGGATGGTTTATATTGTTATAATTTCTGTTTGAATACATCTCCTTTTGAATCACAGCCATCGGGTGCGATTAATATGAACCGCTTCAATTTGGTACAATTGGAGTTTAATACAATCGTACCTCCATTAGACCCGTATGCGCAAGTTTTAACTATTTGTGATCCAGAATCAGGTGAAATTGTTGGTATAAATAAACCAACTTGGAGAATTTACGAATACAATTATAATTTGTATGTAATGGAGGAACGTATTAACATGGTAGTGTTTGTTGGTGGTAACGCTGGATTAATGTATGCGACTTAATACAATAAAAAAAATTTATTTATTTTACAATTTTACAAAAACAAATAAATTACTAATCTATTCTCTGTCATCACTATTATCGTCGTCGTCATCGTCTCTATTGATATTAATTAAAGGTGGAATTGAATCGTCATGACCTATAACAGTTTCGTCATTATCATCACAACTATAATCATCGCTATCGATATCAATTAAAGATGGAATTGAATCGTCGTCTGTGTCGTCGGTGTCGTCGGTGTCGTCGGTGTCGTCGTCGGTAACAGTTTCATCATCATCACTATCTGAATATGTTAAATCAATAACTTCATCAAAATTATTTTTATAATCAAAGTCGTCCTTTTCTGTATATTCGTTATCCATAATGGGTATTATATTTTTTTTAATAGGAGTTTTAGTCATGGGACTAATATAACTCAATAACCAAAAACCAAATGTAATCCATGTAGAAATAATTGTATTTCCTCCATTATAAACAAGCCAACGTAATGCTTGACAATGTGGTGCTGCTAACATGAAAGACGACATTACAAATCCAGAACTTGTAGGCGATGTACAAAAGTAAATATACATATGTGATGAAATATAATGTACTATAATCCAGAATATAAATACACAGTATATATTTTTGAATACGTATGAATATGGGGTTACATTATTTTTAAAAACATTAACAATTTGTTGTTTCATTGAAAATACCATATTAAAAGGTGTAATATCTTAAATTTATTAAAGTAATAAATAATAAATTACTCTATTTCAATTTTTTTTATTAAACCATAAAGATATGGGTTGTGTTGTTGTTTCGAACTCTTTCGGATTACGAGTATTCGTCTCATTATTAATAAACACTGAATTATTTTTTAAAAAGTCAGTAAGCATTATTTTATTGCAGAAAAGTCATCCAAAAAGTATTTTTGGTTTTCAGTTTTGGACATTTTTTTTGTCCATTTTTGAAAAGAGGCGATTGACTTTATGAAAAACATAACTGTTGTTACCATAATTGAAAATTATCGTGTAGTCACAAGAGTGTTGTATTTTATTTTGTGACTGTAAATTTTTCATATTATTTTTTTCAAAATATATAGAAACTTTTTCTGTCACTAAATTATGGAAACTTTAGTGACAAAAAGTTGCGAAAAAGTTGCTCAACAATTTCATTGTGAAAAATGTGATTATTACACATATAAAAAAAGTAGTTTTGATAAACACAATAACACCAAAAAACACAATGTGACAACAAGTGACAAATGTCACAATTTAAGTGACGCAAAAGTTGCTTACATTTGTAATATATGTGAAAAAACTTATTTTTCTAGAAACGGATTATGGGTTCACAAAAAAAGTTGTGGAAAAATTGTTAAAAACGAAGAAAACAAACAAGACGAACAAAGTGAAGACAAAAATAATTCTATTGATAAAGATGAAGTAATACTCATGTTGTTAAAGCAAAATAATGAATTTCTTGATATAATCAAAAATGGTAGTAATCAGATAATTACTAACACAAATAGTAATTGTATGAATAACAATAAAACATTCAATCTACAAGTATTTTTAAATGAAACATGTAAAGATGCTATGAATATTAGTGATTTTATAGAATCTGTTAAATTACAAGTATCCGATTTGGAAAACGTAGGTAAGGTTGGTTACATTGAAGGAATATCCAATATAATAATCAAAAACTTAAAAGCATTAGATATAGATAAACGACCAGTTCATTGTGCTGACCAGAAGAGGGAAGTAATGTACGTTAAAGATGAAAATATGTGGGAGAAAGAAGACGAAACCAATAAGAAATTGCGAAAAGCGATCCGAATGATCGCACACAAAAATATTTGTATGTTTAAGGATTTTCGTGAAACTTATCCAGATTGTGAAGAATATGATTCTAAGAAAAACGATCAATACAATAAAATTGTTTATGAATCCATGGGTGGTAAAGGAGATAATGATTATGAAAAAAACACGAAAATCATTAAGAAAATAGCCAAAGCAGTAGGTATTGAAAAAACCTAAACAAACACAGCTTTAAGTCATATTGAGGTTTTATTATATAAAAGCAGGGCCTTATGGTTTGATTTGATTTGTTAGACTCTTTTGTCTTACTTATAATCATGTTATTTAAAAGAAAATATCATGATTTTTCAAAAAAGTCAGTAAGCATTATTTTATTGCAGAAAAGTCATCCAAAAAGTATTTTTGGTTTTCAATTTTGGACATTTTTTTTGTCCATTTTTGAAAAGGGGTGATTAACTTTGCGAAAAACAGTAATGATGAGACCATAATTCATTTTTACCGTCTGGTTACAAAAGTGTTGGATTTTATTTTGTGACTGTAAATTTTAAAATTAAATGAGAAAGATTTAGTATGTTTTTTTTCTATTTCCAATATATGGAAATTTTGGAAATAAAAAAAAGCGTAAAAAGCGTATATAAATTTGAATGTTCGCATTGTGACTTTAAATGCTGTACTAAGAGCGATTGGGATCGACACACATTAAGAGCCAAACATATTTTCAATGTCAATGGAAATAAAATGGAAATCAAAAAAAGCGTAAAAAGCGTAAAAAATGTATTTTCTTGTCATTGCGGAAAAAAATACAATACGAACTCTGGATTATGGAAACACCAAAGTAAGTGTGACAATATGAAAACAAATGAAAATCAAGATACTAGTGACAATATAAGTTCAAATATAACCAATTTAACCAATCTAATTTGCGAGCTAGTAAAAACCAATACAGACATTCAAAAATCAGTTATTGAATTATGTAAAAATGGTACAACCAATAATATTATCAATAACAACAACATTAATAGTAATAATAAGACTTTTAACCTACAAGTTTTTTTGAATGAAACGTGCAAAGACGCCATGAATATTAGTGATTTTGTAGAATCTGTCAAACTACAAGTATCTGATTTAGAAAATGTTGGAAAAGTTGGTTATATTGAAGGAATTTCCAATATAATCATTAAAAATTTACAGGCTTTGGATGAAAACAAACGACCAGTTCACTGTACAGATCAAAAAAGAGAAGTGATGTATGTAAAAGATGATAATACTTGGGAGAAAGAAGATGAAAATAATAAGAAATTGAGAAAAGCAATTCGTATGATAGCACATAAAAACATTTGTATGTTTAAGGAATTCCGAGAAAAATATCCTGATTGTGAAGAGTATGATTCCAATAAAAATGATCAATATAACAAAATCGTTTATGAGGCCATGGGAGGTAAAGGGGACAATGATTATGAGAAAGACACGAAAATTATCAAGAAAATCGCGAAAAATGTTATTATCGATAAAAACGTGGTGATGGAACCATTTATATAATAAATGGGCTTTCTAGTGTAAATAAGCATTGGAAGCCAATGGTCCATCCTCTATAAATTCACCCGACAAAGAATATCTCTTGTCGTAATTCGGCATAAATTGTAATCCAGCTGGCCTATATTTTTCGTCGAATAATTGCTGGCCTCCATTGAATCCTTTAATCCATGTATTGATACCAAAATTTGGTTGATCTGGTTTGCTTAATTTTTTTTTGTTAGTAGTAAATAATTTAGATCGTGTGCCAATGTCAGTTGTCAATGTTGAATACGTCGGAGTTACACCTAATGTTAATTTACCGGCATCATTGTCTCCTGGAATACACGCTGTTTTTTGAGGCTTGAAATCTGGTCCATAAGGATTACAACCGGGACAATCAATGTCAGCCATACATTGTTCTCCAGTAATAGCGCATCTTGCTGTAGGACCACAAAAATTTTTACAACTGTAAGTTGTCGTCAATGGTAGGTTTACAGTGTGAGTGGTGGTAGGAGAGCCAGTATCGACATAAATAGCTTCATTTGAGTTGAAACACTCGATAATGTATTTTTGAATAAAGAGAAAGTTAATGTATCTATAAATAAAAATACAAATTATAATTGATAAAATTGCTAAAAATATAACGTGATAATTATTTTTATTTAGTTTCATATAATATTATAATATTATTTGATATTATTTTCTACAATTTTATTATAATGTTATTATAATAATGATAAGTACAGCCAATGAAAATAACACTTCGGACATAGAAAATAAAAAAAACGAAAAAAAGAAATCAAAAACATCAGGCGAAGGATCGTCAAATAGTGTAGGAAATATTGTATCTTTTATAATCAAAATTGTTATAATTATAATTGTTGTGGTGTTTTATTTTATTTATAGTTCCAGTATTTTATATACATGTAAATTGGCTCAATCAAATATTATCCCTACAGACACGGATTGCTCACCGTTTACTAATTATAAAATGAAAATTAATGAAATAGAAACCAATATTTTTTTAACGAACACAAAGCCACAAGAATCAGTCAAATTAGTATTTCCTTATGATAGTTACAACTCAAAAAATACATTTTTAGATATGTTTCGCGAATACAAAGAATACTCGAAATCCAATTTTTTAATTAATTATTTTTATTCGATTGTAGAAGGATTGATTGGTTATAATAACAAAGCCATCAATATTTTTTTGAATTCACTCAATAAAGCACCAGAAATAATTATCCTACTCTTTGGTCCAGTTTTATATTCAGTTTATTTGTTTTTTGTACATATTATAGGATTGTTTGTTGTAAGTATTTACTACTATTTCAAATCAATGGGATGGTTTTTCAAAACAAACACGAATGCTAATATGAACGAGAAATCAAAATGGCATGATGTAACTTTGCTTGAACCTTTTAATTATGGAATGGGTATTTTCTTTGTCTTTGTATTTTTTATATTATTTTGGATTTTGTTATTTACAATTATGCCTATTATGAATGTAATAGTTTTGGGCATATGCTTATTTTCAACACTTGGATACAAGGGTTCAATTGATAACAAACAAGTCTCTGCTGTAGACATAATTAAGGACACATTCAAATATCACAAATCAATTATTTCATGGATAATCACAATTTTTGTTATTACTAGTACTTTTAGTAGTATGGGTTCCATCGCAGGCGTCATATCAATATTAATAGTTGTTTTAATTTATTTTAAAATAATACCTTTTGGACTATTCGAAACTGTGTACCCAGAGAATGTATCCAAGCTAACTAGTTTTGAACAAGCTGTAAAAACGTGCGGTAATTCGGTTTTTGAAAATCCATCCTTTTTTGGAAATTTGTTTGGAAGTAAAAATCAAAAAGGAGGAAATATAATAAAAGCTCTGAAAAAATTATCAAAAAAAATGTAAATTTTTACAATATTTATATCAAATAAAAATATAAATAAAAAACATGTTATGTAATAATAAGCCATGACAACTAACAAAAATACAACCTCTGATAACACATCATTAGATTTAAAAAAATATCCTATGGTGAGTATTTGTACACCCACATTCAACAGGCGCCCTTTTTTACCTTATATTATTAAATGTTTTGAGAATCAAACTTACCCTAAGGAGAGAATGGAATGGATTATAATAGACGATGGTACAGATAAGGTAGAAGACATATTTATTAATGTCCCTCGAGTGAAATATTATAGATATGATACAAAACTATATCTAGGCAAGAAGCGTAATATAGCAAATGAAAAATGTAGTGGTGATATTATTGTTTACATGGATGATGATGATTACTATCCTCCTGATAGAGTTAGTCATGCTGTGGAAACTCTACAAAAAAATCCACAAGCATTGTGTGCCGGTTCAAGTGAAATGTACCTTTATTTTAAACACATTCATAAAATGTATCAGTTTGGTCCATATGGACCAAATCACTCTACAGCCGCGACATTCGCTTTTAGGCGTGAATTATTAAACATCACGAGATACGATGAAAATGCTGCTTTAGCAGAAGAGAAACATTTTCTGAAAAATTACACTATTCCTTTTGTCCAATTGGATCCGATGAAGTGTATATTGGTTTTTTCACACGTACATAATTCTTTTGATAAGAAAACTTTATTGGATCAAGGGGCTAATAATCCATATGTTAAAATTTCAGATAAAAAAATAGAGGATTTCGTAAATGAGCCTGATGTTAAACAATTTTTTATGGAAGACATAGATATTTTATTGGATAATTATTTTCCTGGTAAGCCCGAAAATAAACCTGATGTTTTAAAACAAATTGAAGAAATAAAAGAAAAGAGAGAGGAAATGATTCGTCAACAACAAAATAATATGAATCAATATAATGATATACTGCGAAAATTAAATATTGAAATAGATGGAGCGGTTGTTAAAAATCAAAAACCGATGCTAAATGGAAAAGTCGCAATTGATCCATTAAAAAAAATCAATGAAATGAATATGGTTATTAATGAATTGATGCTTGAAAATAATCAATTGAAAGATAAGGTAAAATATTTTGAAGAAAAAATAAAAAAAATAATTTGCGAACAAATTGAAACAAAAAAGAAATTGGTTGAGATTGAGAAGAAAAATGTGGAGATGCGTGGAGATGAAATCCCGCGTCCACCTCCATCGTCTCCATCGTCTCCATCGTCTCCATCGTCTCCATCGTCTCCATCGTCTCCATCGTCTCCATCGTCTCCATCGTCTCCATCGTCTTAACCTCAATTCATAACCATTATCTGAGTAAAATGTTAATGATGTAAATCAATATAAAGATATTAATTATTATATAATTACATATAAGATATTATATAATAATATGCTCTCTGACGATAGATTTGATCCCACCCAAGAAAATGATTTTATGATGGATTTACAAAATAAAGAGATAGATAGAGTAAAATCTTTAGATAGCGGGTACGGATGTGTTTATAGATACAAAACAAACGTAAATGGAATTAAAAAAAGGGTAAAGGTTGATTGTTATACTTCTGGTGATTGTGGAACAAATATCCGAAACGGCGAAACTGGTGAATATTATAAATTGAAAGTAGGTTCAAAAGATGAAGATCGATTGTTTAAAATATCTCTTGCTAATGGAGAATTAAGAACAAAAAATGGGGGATCTATTCTTTTTTATGATAGTCCTGAGCAATGTGAACGACATTTATTTCATATAATAAGCGATGATATGAAAGAAAAATGGTCGGAAAAGCGATCTCTTTATTTACAAGAGATACAAAACCGTAAATTAAAACAGTAAAACAGTGAAACAGTGAAACATATCTAGCTATAAATAGCAGAAATGACTCGAGTGTTGTATGCTCTAGCATATCTACTTTTTTCATAATCAAATACACCAAAACATCGTATTAGAAAACGATCATTGCCGTCGTAACGAGGCGAAAATTGTGATCGTCCATGTACAGATCGTCTATTGTCTATTATAATCATTTCCCCTGGTTGTAAATTATGTTGATACCTATATAAATAATAAATATCAACAATTTTTTTGATAATAGCGTTAGCTTCTTCAGTAATACCGATCATCAAATCTTGGTCAAAAACCAACATTGGATTATCATATGAACCATAAATAATAGGAATTGGTCCGCGAGTTTCACCATCTATGAATTCTTTTCCGTGTAACTTGAACGATAGATCGATACCTATTTTCCATAGAGGTTGTCTAAGAAGACGAATCTCATGATCTGATAAATTGTTAATTATACTTCGTATTGGAAGTATATATGTGAACGCTTTTGGATCGCCGCGAAGACAAGCCAAACTGAGTAGATCTGGACGTAATTTGGAAAAAGCTTGTTCTGTGTGAATTTCCAATTCTGTATTGCTGCTAATACTAGTTTGTTTTGTTTCCATGTTTTTTACAGGAACTATATCTTGAAATAATCTACCATAACCTTCTGCTTCATAAGCTATCAAATCCGCGATTGTATGGATTAAAATACTTTGGATCTTTGATGTTATGGTTGTTTCTCCCACTTTGGAATTATTATTACTTGGGGTTTTGGGTATTTCGTTGTTGGTTGCGTTGTTTGCGTTGGTTATAATTACAATGTACCCTTGTTCATTGCTATTTTCTTTGAAGCATATCAATGACTTTTTGATACGATCCGGAATATATTTAGACAGTTCTTTACACTGTTCACAGAATAATTCTGGTTGGGATGACGGATTTGCTGTTATTTCTAAAGCAAGATTTACTAATACAATGTGTTCGTCGTTGCTCAATTCTATTGAATCCATCAATAAAAACTAATAAATTATCAAATGAATAAATTTTTTATATTTTTACAAAAAACAAAATATAAAAATATAGTGTGTATCTAAACAATGTCAGGATTTATTTTATTATTATTATTGTTTCAAAACTTGATTGACATAAATAGTAATAGTAGTGGTAACAATACTATCAAAAATGAAAATGCCGGATATGATAATAGATTTGAGCACAAGAATGATTTTGATATAGAAAAAAGTAATTCCATCAACGCCAACATAATTAGAAAGCATTTATTGGGGAAATTATTGGATACAAATGTCTCGATACATGAAAAACAAAATGTATTAGATGAATGTATCGCTAATTATATGATAAATAATTCAAACCGAATACTTAGTGTTGATTTGACAGCCGGAAATTTATTCAAGGATTTTGAATTCGAATTCGAATTCGATTTCGAAGATGGAGCCTAAAACTCGATATCATTTTCTAAATCATTATCATAATTACAGTCGACTTCAATATCTACATATTTATCAACTGTATCAGGTGCGTTTTCTTTAATGTATTTCTCTAAATATCGATAAGCTCTGTTAATATCTAATTTAGTAATTTCATAATTTTCAAATAAATTACTGATTTGTGTCTCATCATATTTATTTTTTAACTCATAAAAAAAACAGAACAAATCCTTTTTATCCATTCCCAATTGTTGACATAGATCTTGAATAAAAATCGAATTATTATATTCAGTTGAATATTTAGTTAATACTTTTGTAAATCGGATTTCATGATTTTTAGTTTTACTAGTATTATTCAATTTATATATTGCTTTGTTTTTTATATTTTGTTTTTCCATAAATACATGAAACGCTGCGTTATTTTTGAATGTCTTCAATAAACTACTCATCTCATTAAACTGCCATATTTGTTTTTGAAATGTGATTCTGTCAATATAATCAGCAAAACAGATATTTTCTAATTGTTCTATGTAAAAAGGAATAGCATCTTTTTTAGGTATGTTCTCAATGACGTCGATAATATTTTCATGCCACAATAAACCGACGCTTGTTCGATCTGTCTCATTCATAATGTTATTATGCTGATGTATATTATACGAATTATTCAATAATTTATCTGTTATTTTTTTAGTGTCATCATTATATGATTTCAATTGAAAAATATTTTCAATAATATTCATATTAAACAATAATTCGGGTTTGTTTTTGTATACATTATAAATGTTATTCAATTTTCTTAGATCGCCTTGAACATAAGATATCATTTTATTTTTAATGTTTATTTCCATTTCTGGTATTAGTTTATCGATTATACTTGTTATTTGTATTCCTGACGGTGTTTTCAATTCAATAACATTGCAAACCTTCATTAATTCCTTAATTTTTTTGTCTACGCGATAGTTTCCAATACAAATTATTGGATTCATCGTAATTTCTTCCATTTTCTGTTTTTTTGTTTTTTTAGGACGTATTAATTTTATTAATGTATTGATTCCACCTTTATCGCCGTTATTCATACCATCTATTTCATCCATAATAATTGCTAATTTTTTGATTTTTTTATTAAAAAGACTCATAATATTTTTATCGGACATATTATGTTTTGTAATCTCTTCCAAAACGCTTTTATTTCGAATGTCGCCAGCGTCGTAGTTAATGATATCATAATTCATTTCATTTAAAATTTTAGTAATAAACGTGGTTTTTCCTGTACCAGGTTCACCGTATATATAAATACCTTTTTTAATCAATAGATCGTTTTTATTGTTGTCAAAATTAATTAACATTTCTTTAATTAATTTTACATTTTCTTCTCTTTCGAGAATTTGATTCATATTTATGTTTTCCATCTTATATGTATAAAAGTATTCTTTTTATGCTGATTTTGACACAAACAGTGTAGTTTTATAAATGTATGTTGTCATATATTCCCGTATATTCCCATATATCAATTATAGTTATTTTTTTTTGTCGTGAACCAATCAAAAAAATTGCTAGAATTGGTAGTTGAATTGGATGGTTGTTGTGAATTACATGGATTGCTTACACCATAATTAATACCATCCCACGCTAAATTACAGTTATTCGCCCATGTATATTTCGCACAATTGCCATTTGATCCGACATACGGAGCGCCATTAAAATCCATGATTAAGTGTTTATTACTTGAATTAGGCTGACAAGTTCCTAAATTTCTTACGTTTATACACTTTGTATTATTACCAGAACCGTCAATTAACCAATAATCTGGACAGCTTGGAACCAGTGGAGGCCATGAGATACTTCTTGAATTATGTATTGCTAAACCAATACTGATAAAAGTTATGATTAAAATAATAGACGCTGAAAATAAAATAATTTTTTGAAAACCATTCATTCTTATATTATATATAAATAAAAATTATAAATTTTTCTATTTACCTATTATAAAAATGAACAAAATAAATAATGGAAGAGTAGATATTAGATCACCTGATACCAATAAATTGTTTACGATGTTTGATAAAATACCAGCAAATCAATGTGTAACATTTAGGAATCCAACCGAAGGTTTATGGGATGAAACAACTTTATCAAGAGCATTTTTTAGTGAAAGTAATATTAGAATTCTTCAAAATGGAATAAGAGCGGGTGTTTATGAGAGATCAAATGGACAATATTTGATTGGCCCACAAGATTGTGACCCTTTGAAAATTATCATGCGAAGTGTTTATTTACAATATTCTGCGAATCAACCCAATCATGTTACACAACAAGTGGAAGAATTGAATAAAATTATTTTGAATTATTGTATTCAACAAGTTTATAGTGAAGCACAGAGCTACATTAAATATATCGATGATGTAAGTACTTTAGCTATACCGATTGCTCATCCAGTGATGACAAGTAATACTGATCGCACTATAGAATTCAAGAAATGGTTTTCGTAAATAAATAATATTTTTAGATATGTATATATATAAAAATATATGAGTTTTATACAATCAATACTTCAAATTCAATGGCAACAATATAATCCAGGAACTGATTACTTGAGTGGTGGGGGAGGAGGTTATTTAACTGTAAATTCTTTACTAACATCAACAAACAATACAAACAATACAAACAATACTTTACTCGTTGGAGCCTATTTTAATAATACTGTTGGTAATGATTATTATTTTACAATGGTTAATGTTAGTAATACAACTGGTGGAGGCGGTGGTGTATATTTTAATATACCTTGGAATAATAGTGTAACAAATAATTATCCGGTTGTTTCTGTTACTTCATCTTCAACTTTAGAATATGTGTATATTAATTTCCCAGATACTTATGAAGCGAATCCATATTCTTCATCTAATACCACCACCAATATAACAAGTTTAACTTTTGATCCTTCAACTGGAAATTATGGGTCCAATAATGCGGCAATAGATTTGAACGATAATTCAATTTGTTTTAATACCATTTGTATTAATGGTACTATTGATAGCCAGACATTTATGTCATACGCTATAGGCGGTGAATCAACTAGTACTAATCAATCGAATATCTATTTTTGTAATACTTTACCATTTCCTACACCATATGGTAGTAACCAAGGCATATCCATTCAGAACGGAATCTCTAATTTTAATTTATATTCATCATCATGGCAAAATATAACAAATTATGTTGTAAATTGTTCCCCAAGCACTTCTTTCACTTATTTCGTAACTTCACCAACATTAGATAATTCGGTGTGGTATCCAAACTTTACATCCATTACAACAACACAGAGTGGAACTATGATCGTCGTTTCAGCAAATGATGATACATATGGAGGAATTTATTGTTTACAAAACAATGGTGGAGATGAATTTACTCCTAATACTCAAACAA
>Ga0214921_10000378_pt1 | contig 84859 bp, 87 predicted proteins | sample LL1505_MetaG_FD_177992 | JGI IMG/M metagenome (GOLD analysis project Ga0214921, IMG submission 177992) | Freshwater microbial communities from Lake Lanier, Atlanta, Georgia, United States - LL-1505 | ecosystem: Environmental > Aquatic > Freshwater > Lake | place: USA: Georgia | collected... | reverse complement strand
ATTAGTAATATGGCATATGGTGAGAGTCAAGCACATATCTTTAATTAAGTCTTTTATATCTATCTTTATATAGTAGTAGATAGAGGTATAAGATAAATGAGCAGTCGTAATTTAATAAGAAAAATGATTAAATATGCTTTTGAGAATAAAGAATCAAGAGAGTATTTATTGCCTATAATAAAAACTAATTATAAGAAGGCTTTAAGTAGAGAGGAGTTTAGTGGAGGGGTCTTGAAGAAATTAGGTGAATGGCACAAAGAGAAGTATGGTGGTAATTTAAAGTATCCTAGTTTATTCTTAGAAGGTAAGAAAGTGGGGTTTGATACTTATATTAACTACTATAAAAGTAAAGATGTGGAAGTTAAAAAAGAAGCTAAGGGAGTTATAAAGAGAGCATATGTAGAATTTCAAAAAGACAATATGGAAATTCCTTTGGAGGATTTAATAAAGATAGCTTATGAGAATAAAGGATTAAGAAAATCTTTATTGGGAATATTAAAGAAAGCGTATGCTGAAGAAAGAGAATCTGTAGAGAAAGGGAACATACCAAGAAAGACATGGGATTTAATGATAGATTGGCATAAGAATAAGTATGGGGAGAAAAAGTATCCTTCATTGAGAGAGGAAGGGAAAGAAGTATTATTTTCAACTTATCAATCTTATTATAATTCAGGAAATAATAAGTTAAAAAATGATGCTACGAAATTGGTTCAAAAGTTATACCCTGAATTTAAAGAAGATTATGACAAGGTAGATAAAGAGAAAAAAGAGACCGAAGAGTCTTTGAAAGAAAAAGAAATAGAACAGGGTAAAAGACAAGATAAGAAAAAATTTAATCAAATAAGAGAAAAAAGAATAAATATGAAAGTGGATAGAATAATAGATTATATGGAGAGAAGTATACAAGAAATAGATGGTGAGTTATTTGTGAAGAAATTAGATTTGAGTGAAGAAGATGAAGAAGCTGTAAATATGGTTTTAGAGAAAACAGTGAGTAAGATGTCCGAAGTGGTTCAAAATAGAATGAATAATGTTGCAGGATATGAAGAGCTATCAGGAGTAAAAAAAATAGGAGATTCTATTTTAGGAAGTATTCTAGGAGGAAGTAAGAAAATGGTGGAAGTGAAGGAGCAGTGGGCAAGTTCTCTAATAAGAGCCACTGAGTGGTCAAATATGGCATACAACAAAAAGAGTATTAAAAAAAGTTATAAGGAGATGGTAGATTCTTTTACTGAAGCGGAAGAAACAGAGAAAGAAAGTGTAGTAGAAGAACAATTTGAAAAATTGGTTAATAAAAAGCATATAGAAGATATAGATTTAAAGATTTTTGATACTTTAAGTGAAAATGGAAGAGAGATTGAAAATCTTAGGTCAAAAATAACTGATGATATGGGAGCATTAGAAAAAAAACGGATTAAATTAAAAATAAAGAGACTCCTCAATAAAAAAAAGACACAAGAAAATTATATTTTGAATGAAGAAAAAGAAAGAGTAGAAAAGGTAATTCAAAATCTTGAAGATGAAGAAGAAAAACAAAAACAGCAATTAGTAATAGCCGCGATAGAAAGTCAAGGTGAAACATTATTAAGTGGAGATACTCACATATTATCTTCTTTAGATGATTCTATAAAAACAGAATATAATGCTAAAGATTCTTTCTTAGAACTTAAGAAAAAAGAGAAAGACTATTTAAAGAAAAAAATAAATGAAGTTTTTGATATTAGTCAAGAGATAAAAAGAACATCAGATGAAGATGAAAAAGAAAGACTAATAGAAAAAAGAGAAGCTATTCTTAAGGGACTTGCAAAAAAACAATCTGAAAAAGAACATAAGCTAGGTAAGTATGAGATTGAAGAAATATTTGATCGAGTATCTTTAGGTCTTGTCCCTGACATATCAAATTTTATAAGCGAGATAGATAGTTATTTAGATGAGAAATATGTACAAAATGTAAATAAAGAAGTAAGAGATAGTAATAGGAAGACTTCAAAAGTACTTATGGCATCATTAAAAGATGCTTTTAAAAAAGAGTCGCTTGAAAGTGAATCTGATTTAGGTTCTGATTCTCAAATAGCACAAGATGGAATGATATCTAAATTATCGGAACAAGCTAAAAAGAAAAGAGAACTTGCAGTAAAAAAATTAGAAGAAAAGAAAGAAGAAATGATATCTTCACTTAATGAGATGTCAGCTGGAAATAAAGGAAATATTTTATATGATGTTATTCGATCATCTATTATGGGGTCTTTAGAGAAACCTGTTAGTGATTTTTTAGGTGAAAAAATTCCAGATAGAGTAATAGATTTGAGTACAATAGGTATTTCAAAGGGTGTTAAAGAACTAGGTTCTGCCCTTATTGGTAATTCAGAGATTGAGAAACTAGCAACGGAATTTTTAAGTAAACAATTAGGAAAGACAGGGAATATTGCATCTTTATTAGAGATGGCAAGTAAAGAACAACCTAAATTAATAGCTTCTATGATAGATGAACTTCATAAAGCAGGTAAAATTGGCGATGTTATGGATTACTTTTTAAAAGGCTCTCATCTCCTAAGTGAAGGACTCAATTCAATCTCTGATTTAAGTAGTAGTATAGCAGATAAAATGGGAGGGCTCAGTTTTTTAGCTGACCATGAATCCGTAGATTTCTTGGCTGACCAAGTAGGTAATCTTGCAGGTGGTGTTATCAAAGCAGGTTCGATGTACCTAGCAGGTGAATTTATTGAAAGTTTTTTTGAAGAAAAATACTATGCTCTATTTGATGACCCCAAAGAAAAACTCATCCAAGAATTATATAATGAAGACAAAACACCCAAAGAATTAGAAGAAAAATATAGAAAGAGAATACAAATACTAGAAGACTCATTATTAACAGATGAACAATGGGCTGATAAATATAGAGGTCAGACTACTACTATAGAAGAAGAGGGTATGTTTTATGGAAAAAATAAAAAAGAAGTTCCTATTACAGCTGAACTTAGAGGAGTAAAAAGAAAAGAAGCATCCTCTAAAGCTAAACAACTTTTTAGTGAAAATTCTAAGTTCTATACCATTCTCACAAGAGATGATAATTATAAACCCTTATGTGAAAAACTTAAAAAAGGTAAAATAGAAGCTCTTGCTGATTTAAGAGAAGGTCAAGTAGATAAAATTATAAAACTCTTAAAAAAGAAAAATATAGACAAAAAAGAATTAGAAGAGATGGAAGAACTTTATGAAAAAGCAAAAGAAGCAGAAGAAGAAGGGCATAGTGTTTATGATGAAAGTAATAATAGAGAACAAGTAATTAAAGAAATGCACGATATTCACAAAGAATATGAAATGATAACTAAAGTCGCTATGTTTAGAAGCCTATACTTACAAGGTAGGAGAGATGAAGAAAGTGAACAAGTAGAAGGATTAGAAAAACATAAGAGACATTTCAAAATGGCAAGTGAAGAAGAAAATAAAACACCTTTACTACAACAAATGAAAGTTTCTATTATAGGATTAACTTTAAAACAAGAAATAGACAAAAAAAAGTTAAAAAGTTTTAAAAATAAAGATATTCAAAAGACCTTTAAGGGTAAGAAACCATTAGATAAAACTTCTTTTGAATTGACTAAAGACATCACCAAAAAGAGACTTAAAGAAAAATATACTACATAAAGATTTTACTTTTTAAATCTTCAAGCATTTCCATAGCTTGATAAGACACAATAAACATACCTGGTTGTTTTCGGTCAATAGAATTTAAAGCAACATTTAAATCCCCTATTAAACTTGCACTATCTTCAAAAAAGAAACTTAAATTTTCATTTGCTACTTCTATATGAGGTTCAAGAAAATTTGATAATTTAGTACAATTAGTTTTTAACTTTCTAAGATTAGGTTCACTAAAGATTTGATCGTCTGAAATCATATCGTATAAGTTCACCATTCTCTTTAAAGATTGTTCTAATAAAGGGATTTGATTAGATGCAAATCTTTTTCTTTTTGTTAATTCGGTATAGATGGAATATCCTGTTTGAGATACTTCTTGAAAATCTTCTAATATAGCATTAAATCTTTTTAAGTTTAATAAAGCAAGTTTCAACATACTGACAACTTTAATGTCTATGCCTTCATCTCCTTTTAAACTAAAATTCTCATCGTATTTCATAACACTATCTTCTGCTGCAGAAAATAAAATGTTATATTGCTTTATTATTTGAGGACTTAAATTTTTGTTTAAACTCTGATATAACTTAATAACTCCCAACAAAGTGGGTAGTAAAAGTGGATTATCCACTAAACCTGCATCTTTATTCATCTTATTTTCCTTGTGTTTCTTCTAAAGCTTCATCTAATAGAGCGAGTTCATTGATAGCCATATCTATATCAACAGATATAGAAAGACTTGATTCTTTTTGTACTTTTTGTAATTCCATCAAGGAACTTACTAACATCATTAAATAAGATCTAGCATCAGAAACCTTTTGTAAGGTTAATTTTTGATCTTGAGCGAACCTACGATACATTTTTGATATCCTTTTTTTCTTTTATATAAAAGTCTTTCATATAAAAGAAAAAAAGGATACTTACTATGTCTAAAAAATATGCTGTGAAATTAGCTTATAATAATCCATCTCTAAGACCTATTTTAATCCCCATGATTAAAAGTGCTATGGAGTTCTCTTCTAAAGAAGAACTTCAACAATATCTTAAAGACCATCCGAATGCGGACCCCAAGAATCACTCGGTTAAAGAGAACTCTAAAAGTGAGGCAAAAAAAGAACTTTCACCTGAAGATAAAAAACTTAAAGGTGATATTCTTGCTAAAATTAAACAAAAATCCACTAAATTAAAATCTACTTTTAATGAAGGTTTTGCGGAATCCGCAGAAGAAGAAAAAAAACAAAGAGATCAAATTGCTTCTAAAGTTGATTTTGTGACGAGAAATATTAATTTCACAAGTGAAATGAAAGAACTACCTAAAGAAGTTAAAGGTGCAGCAAAAGTAATTAACGACAGAACAAGTTTCTCTCGCAATCTTGCAGGGATGTCTACTTATCTTGTAACTAAACCTATTTTTCTAGCTACACTAGGTCTTGCAACGGGAGGTGCAGGTTTAGGTGTGAGTTTAGCAAGTGTCGTATTAGCTTCTGCAACCACTGTTGTTGCCAAAAAAGCACTAGAGAATAGAGGAAAAAAGAAAATAGAAGAAAAAGAAGACATCTCAGATGTGTCTATGGATATTCTCTTAGGAAAATACACTCCCAATAAAATCAATAAAGAGTATGCTAAAAAAGTCTCTGATATTGAAGATTCTATCTTTAAAGGTAAAATGTCTCCTGAAAAAGCTCTTGGAGAAATAGAAAAAATTGAAAAAGAATATAAAGAGAAAGTAAAACCAGGTATTGAAAAAGCCCTAACTTCAGTGGGTTTCAAAAAGAATGAAAATGGTTCTTATGAAAATGGAAAATTAAATTCTTTCTTTGAATCTTCAAATAAGAAATTAGCTGCTGAAGATGATACCCCATCTCAACTTGTTAATATCCGTATGCTAAAAAAACAACTTCAAAACCAAGTTGAAGCTGAAAAAATATTCCAATCCGAAGAGTTCGTAGAAGAATTAATTCGGGAATCTAATAAAGCTAAAGCTAAAAAATAACCCTCACCACCATATAGCCTTTTCTCCAAGCATCTATCACCCTCTTTTCTAATTCCCCTAAATCACCCCCTACCACAAAACAATCAGGACACCCTCTTAATTTAAAATCACATTTACTCTCATCATAGGCTAAACAAGTCTTACTATCTTCACATACACTATTCCTCTTTATCTTCTTTAAACACCCTTTAGGTTCTCTCACCCCCGATTTCATCACCCCACTTGCATCTCCCCTCATCGCCCTATCGACATCAGATTCCTTAACCAATCCTATTAAATCACCTATCTCTGTTCCCTCTAATGTTTTATACTCACCCCAACTATCATGCTCATCTCTCTGTAATATCCTCGCTATCTTAGGATTACCATATGACTTGTCTGTTATATGTATAAATATAAACCCATTCTCTCGATACATCATGAGTATTTCTTCTTTCTTTCTTCTATACTTTCAGATAACTTCTCCACTACCTTGTCATTTATTTCTTCTGTTAAATCTTCTAACACTTCTTTATTCGTTGTTAGCATATAAGCTAAGATAGGTCTGTCTTCTATATTCGTATCTTCTAACACTATCGCCTTATGATAAGGTAAAAAATGAAATACATTCAATAAATCACCTAACTTTAACCATAAGTTAAAAGCTTGTGTTTGTGTTTCTAACTCAGACTCCCCACTAAAATAGGCTGAACATAGTTGTGTTAAAACCCATTGAAATAATTCTTCCTCCATCAAATCTTCTCTCACTGGAGGTAAATCGTCATCTTCTATCATTTGCTATACTCTCTAACTTATCAAATATATTTTTCCATTTACTCTCTTCAGTATTATTATTTACCATTAAAATATCAATCGCTTCCCAAAATTTTAACGAAGCATCCAAACTTATTAATCTATCTTTCACCAAAGATTTTAATCTCACTACCACCCTCTTCTGCCAATCTATATTCTCTTCTATTTCATATCTCTCTTCATTATCTAATATAGATTTCTTTTCTACCCACTCTCCTATATCATATCTTTTCTCTAAATACCTACAAGCATCATTATACTCTAACCCTCCCTTTTCCATTGTTGTTGAGATTACATCTCTCACCTTACCACAAGCAAAACAATACCATGTCTGTGTACTATGATAATATCTCGCACTTGGTTTATTATCTCTACCACTACCATGCAAATCACACTTAAATTGCTGATCCGACCCATTCAAATATATATCATAACCATAATCCTTTAATAACTTATCTAAAGGTACTGCCTTCTTTATCCTATCTGATCTTATACTCATTTATAATCACTTCCTTATTATACAAACATACCTATATTATAGTTTTAGGCTTAAAGGAATATACTTTAAACCCTCTTTTTTAAACCATTCTCTGTCATGCAAAAAAGGACTTAAATGTTTATGGATTTCTTTTTCTCTATGCCCTTCACCTTTTAAGACTACTAAAATAGATAGTCTATAAGGACATCCCGATTGTAAATTCGCTAATCTTAATTTAGGATTATTAGTCCTGCCTATCTTTATTAAATTTGTACCCTCACACTCTATTATATAAAGGTCTCTTCCTTGTTTATTCATTTTCTATAACACATCACTTAAAGGATCATCTGCTAACTGATTACCAGTTCTCTTATTAATGCTCATTATAGGTAAACTACTAGGACTATAAATCTTACCTGTAGGAAATGCTATATTTGATTGAAAAGTGGGGAAGGGTGCTTGATCTCTACTCTTTAAACACTGATATTGTATACAATTCTGTGATCTCATATCATCTCCAAACCAATTCGCTATTACAACATCTGCACTTCTCTCGGCTTCATTTGCATAAGACAAGTGTGTTAAGTGATATTCACCCTTATTCTTTAAAGCATGAGTATAACCTTCACGACTGATTTGAAATAAACACAAGACAGGTATACCTTGACCACGATTGAAATTCATAGCCATTCTCTTCAAATCTCTAATTACTTCATTCAACTTCTCTGTGGTTGAACTATACTTATTACGACTCGCCAATAACAAAGCATGATCTACTACTATTAAGTCTATCTTTTCTTTCTGTGCATAAATCTCAGCTTTAGCTTTCAAATCTTCTACTGTGAAATCAAAACTATCTGGATTATCACCCTCAAAATGAATTGACCCATAAGTCCCTTTATTCTTTCCCTCTTCTAAGTCAGGTAGGACATAATCAAAATAAAAGGTGTATTCTTCAGGTGTTAAACACCCATTTCTCAACTTAACAGGGTCAATACCAAAATCTACAGGACTTGTAGGGTCTTGTAAACCTAATGCTATTCTCTGTGGTCTAAATTTAGGGTGCATTGAATGAATTGTATGAATTGCTCTACGGCATTGATCATAGTGCATTTCTAAACTGAAATATAAAGTATTTGTATTCACCACACTCATTACAGCTTGGTTATATACAAAATTCAAAGCACTCTTGGATTTCATATGTCCTGTAAATCCTGCAAGTAAATATAACTCTTTCTTTCTAAACCCACCTAAAGCATCATCAATAGGTTTAAGTCCACTGATAGGAAGAATTTCTTTACCTGATGCTTGTGCTTTCTGATATTGATCTTTCAAATCAGAAATATCAGACATCGCTTCACCACCTATACGAGAACCGAATGTAGGTGTTAAAATATCTACAAGGCTATTTGATAGATAGCGACTTGCATCACGAGGTCCTTTTAAAACTCTCTTTTTACCTTTTTCTTTAATCTCTACACCTGAACGAACGATGTCTTTAGCTTCATTCATAACTTGAAGTAATCGCCTTACTCTTACTGCTTCTACTTGTAATTCAAGTTCAGATACAAAATCACCCTTATATACAGGTTTAACTGCTGTTAATACTCTTACTCTGTCAGCTACTTCTAACTCTGTCTTAGCTTCAAAGTTCTTTACTAGAGTATCTTGATCAGGTAAATGCCCATGATTAGCCATAAAGGTTTTTACATAATCCCAAATCTCATTATCTTCTTTTGTATCAAAGACATATATACTATCTCTCAATACACTATAATTCACTTGCATTTGTAAGGGATCATCCCCCACTCTTGTGTCAGGTATAACACTTCTTAGGATTTTCATAATTGAACTTTCTTAAAATCTTGTGATAGGTTTAAATTAGGTTTCTTTGCTGTTGTTGTAGGGAAGGAATCCAATCCTGTTACATTATAGATTTTCCAACCCTCTAGCATCTCTTCTAATGCTGAAGACCATGCCAAGTGTCCTTCTTTCAAAGGTTTATTAGGTTCTTCTATAATCCATGTCGCTTTATTCAAATGTTGTCTTAATTCTATTGTTTCAATTAACACTTCACTTGTAGCCGAATTTCTAGCTCTCTTTACACCTAATCTCACTATAAGTAAATCAGGTGATTCTGCTAAATCTTCTAACCCACGAACATTTATATCTCTTACGAGATCAGGGTCTACCTTATTATCTTCACTTACATTAGATAACCATGCACTCACTAATGTAGCATCGGACACTACCCTAATAGAAAGACTAGGGTTTCTTTCACTTAAGATAGCTGTTCTAAGGTGTGTAGCTAGGTTAGATTGACTTGCTACCATTCTAAGACTTTCTTTCAATTTACCAATCATCGGACTTTTACGATCTACTGGTACTTGAGATAAATCTTTCCATGCTCTCTCACATTGTAGCTTTAAGGCTTCTTTAAGCATACAGATACAAGGTTGAGTTAAAGGTGTTCCCATATAGGTTTCTTCTGTTATAACAAAGCCATAACCTTTACATTTAGGACAGTTCTTATCTGGCATTTTCTTTAGCATCCTCTACTAAATCATTGAAAATATCTTTCAATTCGTTCTCTGATACACCTATTATTTTATCTGATTCCTCATCGTTCTTGAGCCTTTTTCCTAAAACATTTTCAATTAAATCCATTTTATTATGTAAGGCTTTCATAACTCTGTCATCTACTGTCTTAGGACATACTAAGTGATAACAGTATACACGATCATGAATACTACCGATACGAATCATACGACCGATAATTTGTAGGTAATCACCTGCTGACCAGGGACTATCATAGAAAATAGTAGCTTTAGCAAGTTGGAGATTAACACCTTCTGCCGCCGCCATTGTAATCAACACCACTCTAACATCTGATTTTTCATCTTGGAAAGACTCTTGAGATTTCTTTCTCTCATCATCTTTCTCTCCACCTGTAATTCTTACACACTTAATCCCCTTAGCTGAAAGTTCCCTATCGAGAATATCAATCATCTTTCTAAACCTAGAGAAAATAATGACTTTCTCACCATCAAATTCTTCTTCTAGTAATTCCATTAGAATTTCTAATTTACCACTATCGCCTTTAACATCTACAAGTTCAGGATGGTTTACAATTTGTTGACAATACATAACAGCTGTAAGTTTAGTTACTTCTTTTTCTGTCATTTCACCTGTAGTAGGATCATACTTTTCTAAAATACCACTAAGTGCTTCTTTATACTTAGAGATTTGAACATCCGATAAAGGAGCTTCAATTCTCTTAGTGGTTAAAGGTGGTAATTCATGAGCTACTTCATGTTTAGGTCTACCGATAAAGAAAGGGTCGATTTTAATTCTAAAAGCTTCAATATCTGATTTTCTATGACCTACAACGAATTTAATTCTCTTTCTACCTATTTGTTTATCTACACAGATACAATAGTTAGACATAAAGACATTTTTACTAGGCATAAGACCTGGGACAGTAACTCTATAAATAGCCCATGCTTCCATAAGTCTATTTTTAATAATAGTAGCAGAGAGAGACCATACTTTTTGAGCAGCACCACTAAGGTGAGCACAAACTTGGTGAACTTGTGTAGTTTCATTCTTAAAGGCAGTAGCTTCATCAAAGACTTGAACATGACCTTTTAAGTTTTGTAGGATATCGAAGTCCATACAAGCAGTTCTATAACCCATAATCAGAGCTTTAAGACCTGTATAGGCAAAGAACTCATCATAGACTTTTTGTCTTTTAGCTTTAGTGCCACTGATAACAAAGCATTTAACACCTGTGGTGAATTTATCAAATTCACTTGCCCATTGATTAAGTGCAGATTTAGTAGTCATAATGACAACAGGTGTTTCAGGGTATTTATCCCATAGGTAGCTTAAGGCAGAAATCGTCTGCAAAGTGTTATGGCTAGTGATACCATTACCTACAAAGGAATGCTCAGGGTGGTCTACTTCAATATCAAAAACTTCTTTTTCAGAGGATTCTATTTTAACAATAGGGTCATAAAAATAATGATTAGTATCTGTTTCTTGTATACTAAAGACATTTAAACCATCTCTAAAAGAGACTAAACCATGAGAAAGTAAAATGATTTGTTGTGTCTTAGCTTCTTTTTCTGTTTGTATAGAAGTATAGGGTGTTTCTTTAAAGAAAGGGTTAGGACACTTATCAATACAAATGAAATCGCCTTCTTTAACTTCAGATAATCTCACCCATTGTTCCGTGCCGTCTTTTTGACGGACTAAGACGGGGTGAACTTGTGACCCTTCAATTTCATAGCCATATCTTGTTTGAATTTTAATAGTAGGTTTTACACCACCATAATAAAAACTCTTTATAGGTCTTTTTTCTCCCCTTACAATCACATCTAAGGGTTCTTGTAAAGGAGCAAAGGTGTCTGCTTCTGTGATATTAGGGTTGAGACTTGAAATTTCAAGTAAACCCTTACTTGTCTTAATAAGAGTATCGCCTGTCACACACTTGCCAAGCCCGGTATCATCGCCAAGAACGAATCTAGGCATAGCTAGGAGGTGCATAATACCTTGAACTTGATAGTTTCTGAGAGTTAAAGGTTTACCATTAGGCATAGTGGTTCTTAAGATCTTACTAGCTGGTGCTTTTAATTCTTCTCTTGTTCTAATTTCTCTTAATTTAGCTATCGTCTGTTGTAGCTTTGGGTCATCTAAATAACTCATACCTGTCCTTATTGATTTATAAATGATACAAACACACCCACAATGAAAGTGTTTATACTTATATTATATGATTAAGACTAAAAATAGTATCTAAAATATTAGCATAATTTGTAGCACAAGGTAAATTAGAGTGTCTTATGCTATCCATAACCTTTTGATATTCAATAACATTTTCATCTACCATAGAAAAGATTTTTTCAAATAGAACTTTAGACCAAGTTCTATTAAGCCATTTTATAAATTCTGTAATTCCTTTAGTAGCTACATATTCTTCAAAATCGGTAATCTCATCTAATCTTTTAGGCATCTCATCAGCATAATGTAAAGAGATGATAGAAACATTCCTATAAAGAGAAATTTTATCTCTATAGGCAAAAGGGTATTCTTTTATATATAGTTTACGAATACCATGTTGGGTAATTCTAGGAGATTCGAGTTCAAGAAAGCTATCTTCTAATTTATGGAAAGCCATTTTCACAGATATATCAAGAACTCTATGAATGTCATTTATCATTTTTCAAGTAGCCTTTTTAGATTTTTGATTTCTTTTTCGTATTGTTTTTTAACACCGAGAACAATTTCTTTAACTTGTTCATTGTCAGTGCTATTAAAAGCATCATCGAATTTACCTTTATTAAGATAAGCTAAGACAATGGTGTTATTCATAGGGTCATAAAAATGAATTTGGTTTTTTATATCTAGGGTGATAAGTTTACACACAAGTTCATTTTTAGCTAATCTTAATTTATTACTATTAGAGTTTAGTTCTATTGCTGAGGTGACAAATTTTATAGTGTTAGGGTTTTTAGCTAGGTGTAGAGCTTTTTTAAACTCTTTTTTCATTAAAGCATTTACAATATCTTCACCATATAAGGGATCTGATTTTTCTATATCTTGATAAATATCTAAGAGAAAAGAGATATTGTCGGATGATTCTAGAGCAGTGTCAGCATTTCTAGTGGGGAGGGGGCTGGTGGAATAACCACCCCAAGATTTTTCATTTTTTGTAAGCATAATAAGAACTCCTATATACTATATATAATTTATCTATAAATTATTAGTGTATATATATGTGAATTTCTTTTATAGGAGTAGAAAAATGGCTAATTTAGATCAAAATCCACAAGCCAATAACCCCATGAATGCACAAGGGTCATCAGAAATATACAAGTTTGGTATGTCTCCTGATTCTCGTGCAGTATTAAGTCAAAAAGTAAGATTATTAACCCCTACCTATAAAGGTGTAGCTGGACAAAGATACCAATTAGGTGTAGTTAGTTCATTTGCACCCTCTGCAGGTGAGAGAAGTACTGAAATTATAAGAGGTATCGGTTTTGGAGATATTATTGCTGATCGTGTACCTGGTGTAACAGGTGAGTATTCAGCTACAATAGGTAGAACTTTGATGTATGTAAGTAATTTATTTCAATCATTAGGTTTTGCTGGTGGTGTAGATGGTCCTGTTCGTTCAGTAATGCACACTCGCTGGCCCTTTGATATTGAAGAACAAATGGTATTTACATTTATTGCTGATGATTTAGCAAGTGACTCAACAGCTGATGGTTTAGTAAATATTGACTTTTCTTCTCAAAATGTTACCAATGTAGAAAAGAAAGACGATGCAGGTAATCCTTACGCACAAACACATAAAGCATTGATTACTTTTTATGAAGGTTGTTGGTTACATAGTATAGATATGCCTGAAAGATCAGCAGAAGGTGGTATATTAAGTGAAAGTGCAAGTCTTGGTATAACAGATGTACATGACTTATTCACCACCTATGGAGAATTTCTTGCTACAGGTGGTCGTGGTAATAGTGTAAGAACTAGAACTGCAGCTTCAGCTTCAGGTTCAAGAGTTACTACAGGTGTAACTAACTTAGCCTAATAGATAAAACGGGTGACGACCCTTTAACAATAAACGGAGATTATGTATATGACTATATCATTAAATCAACTTAAATCAGCTATGAATAAAATTACAAATGCTGGTTATCAAGAGAAAATCGTATCTTTAGGTGAAAATAGTATTACTATTAAAACTCTCACACCTAAAGAAGAATCTGAATTACAAAAAATCATTTCTGATTTATCAAGACAAGAAGATGTCACTACACTTGAATTTGTAGATGAAGTAAGAAAAGAAACTTTAAGTCGTGCTATTATTCAGATCAATAATATTGATCTTAGAAATATAGATAAAGTAGAAACAGGTGAAATTTTAGAAAATGGTATTCCTGTTTCTATACCAAGACAAGAAGCTGTTGCTATTATGATAGAAGACTTACCTAGAATACTCTTAGGTAAAGTTTTTGAAGAAATGAGTAAATTGACAGAAGAAGTTGAAGAGAAAACAAATAAACTTTTAAAACCTGATTCGGTGAATCTTGATGTAGAAATTGATTCTCTTGAAAAAAGAATACATCAATTAAAAATGCAAAAAGAGAGTCAAAAACTAGATGAGAATGTAGCTAAGAGTACGAATAACATACTCAAGGTTAAAGGACAAGATTCGTTATCAGGTCAATTAAAGAAGGTTGAAGAGTCGGTATGATTTTATGTCTGATTGCTTTCAACACATTAGAGAAATTATAGAAACAGGACACTTAAGTAAATCTTTTAAATTAAATGATGTTTCTATAAAAATTAAAAACCCCAATCTACAATTATTAGATTGGTCAGATGAGTTTTCTTCAAATTTAATAGAAAAGAAGCTCATTTTATTATGTAAGTGTATAGTATCTATTTCAGGAATAGATACTAGAAATTTATATTTTGAATTATATGAATCGTTTATAAATTCATATTGTTTTAGTGTTTTAGACAAATTGAGGGTCTATGCGGACTACCTCATGTATACCGCCACCAAAGCTAATAAATACCTCGAAGCCTTTTGTTATACTGACGAATCAAGATATTTATGGAAAGCATGGAAAGCAAGAAGTCTTTTCACTTCTTATAAATTAGAAGATATTAATAATCTTCAATTATCCTGGGTGATATGGAATGAAGCCGAAGATGAAAGATTAGAATCGGATAGAGACTGGGAAAAGGCATTTTTTATAGCATCGGCAAGTAATGCTAAAGGTGTCGAGTCAGTACAAAAGAAATGGAAAGCTAAAGATAAATCTGAAATGGATAGAAGAGAAGAAATTATAGAGATGGCTAAAAAGGGAGCATTAGAAGACCCATCTAAGAAAAAGTATGTACAACAAAAAAACTATAACAGATCAAAATCAGCTGATGAATTAAAAGAAGAAATGAGAAAATGGGTAGCAGGTGAAGAAGATGAACATGATAGGGCAGTAAGAGAACATAAAGAAGAAGTACAAAACACAGTAAATGAAATGAAAAGACAAGCTGAAGAGATGAAAAAGAGAAATAGAGAGAAGAGGGCAGAATTAGAGAATGTTGTAACAGGTATGAGTTTAATAGGATTAACAGAAGAACAAATAAGAAGTAGAGTTAAGAAAGATATATTTCAAGCACCAACTATAAATGAGGGTAATAAATCTGTTATAGAAAACTTCTTTATGAAACCAACAACAACAGGCAATTTAACCATAGAAGACGGTGAAGTTAAAGGAAACTACACTGAACCTTCTTTAATGGATAAAATAGCTAATAGACGACCTTCAATGGAGTAATAAAATGGCAAAAAGTAGAGGTGGTTTTAGTATAGGGGGAAGTACAGATAGTGCTAAAAAGAATGTTACCCAATTAAATGAATTAGGCAAAGCTATAAAGTACTTAACTGCTAACATAGATGATTTAACACAAGAACAAAGAAAAAATGCAGAAGCTGTAAAAAAAGCAAATGATGCAAATAGTAAAGCATCGGAGATCATTGCTAAAAAATATCAACCTGCTTTTAAATATCTGCAAAAAGAATTTGAGAAAATCGAAGAGATTCAAAGAAATTATAATGAAACAGTAAAAGAGCATTCTCTAAACATAAGTACAACCGCTAGGAATATACAAGACCTAAAAGAAGAGATAAAAGATTTACAAAAAACGGAAGAAGAGGCTGATGCTTCAGATCGAAAGCGAATACAAGGAGAGATCAAACTTAAAGAAAAAGCTCTTAAGAAAGAAGAAGAAGAGGTAAAAAAACATATAGCTCTTCAGAAAGAAGCTGTTGATGAATTTGAAAAACAAAATGGTAGAAAGAATAAGATATTACAAGAAAGTATCAAAGATGAAGAAAAACTTTATAATGAAAGAATGTCTAAAGTAGATGAGACATTTAAGAAAACAGGTAAATTAGGAGAAAAATCTTTTAAAGGTCTAGAAGAAGCACTTGGTGGGATAGATACTCATTTAACTGAAATTTCTAAAATGAGTTCTCTTGGGGATTTAGGTAGAGGAGCTAAAAGTATAGGTGAAAGTTTTGAAAAAGTTGGTGCTACTATTGAAGCTATAGGTGGAGGTCGTTTAGGTAGAACTTTATCAGGTATGGGTAGTATGATTACTAAAGCTATGGGTCCCATAGGTACACTCGTATCTATTGCCGAAACTTTAATGTCAGCCGAAAAAGAACAAAAAGACTTTAATAAACAAATTCTCGAAGGTGGTGGTGCTTTAGATTATATGTCTAAAGGAACAGATAGCTTACATGAAAATTTAAATGTCTTAAGAAAAGGTATGTTAGATTATACAAATTTAACAGAAATGGGTATGGGAGCAGATGAAGTAAGATCCACTTTAATTAGCTTACAAGAAGCTAATATTACTTTAAAAGAAATGGCACCAGCAGGAGCTAGTATTAAAGAACAATTAAGTGGTGCAATAGGTGTAATGAAAGAATTAAAAACCATATCTACTGTTTTTGGTCTTAGTATGGATGAAGCAACAAGCCATGTTGAAACATTACATACTAATTTAGGTAAAACTTTAGATGATGCTGAAGACATGAAAAACATTAAAAATGCTTTTGATAGTATTAGAGATGCTGCCACCCAAGCAGGTTATAGTAATAAAAAATTCTTTAGTACTATTATTGGTGTCACTAATGAAGTTAATTCTATGAACGGTCGTGTTGCTGAAGCAGGGACTTTATTCCTCAAACTTAAAAAACTTATGGGTAAGAAAGGTGAGAAATTATTTGAAGAAGCTAAACAAGGTTATGAGGGTAAATCTTTTCAAGAAAAATACACAGATGTTTTTAAAGTAGGTCAAAGAGATACAAAAAAAATCTTAGAAAGAGAAGCCCTTACTAAATCTATTAGCTTATTTGGTAAAGGAGGAAAAGGGGGTATTTATGGAGGAGAACAAGGTAAAGAGATACAAGAACTATTTACGAAGATAGGTGTGGATATTAAATCTCTCACCGAAGGGAATAAGGAACAAATAACAAAACTCTCTAAAATGAGTATTGAAGATAGAGCAAAATTCTTAGGTGAGGTAAGGACAAAACAAGGTGCAGATGTTGCTAATACCTTACAAGACTTAATTAGTATCGCTCAAGGTGCTAGAGGTGGAACAATAGGTGCTCAAACTCAAGCATTAGGTAAAGTAAGTATGGGGGGTAATTTAGCTATGAGAGCAAGTAAATTTAATTTTCTAAGTCTTACCCCTGAGGAACTCGCTAAAATAGATTTAACTTCTGAAGTCAATCAAAAATTATTAGAAGATGAATTTGGAGAGACTGCTGAAGCCATGAGAGACCTTATGGAAAGAAGTAGAGGGGATTATCTTAGTGCAAATGAGTTAGTTAAAAAATATAGGGAAACTACAGATCAAACAGAAAAAGATAAAATAGAAGCAGACTTAAAAGCTAAAGGTATGGAGATAAAGGGCAATCAATTAATTGCTTCATCTACAGGTCTCGCTATAAATTCTCTCACCGACTTTATTCAGTCTTTTCCTGAACAATTCCAAAAACCTGAAGATATGGAAAATCACCAAAAAACACAAGAAGACCTTTTACAAGAAAGTATTGATGCTACTGTTTCTTCTAGTGATGTAATTGCTACTATCCTTAAAGAAAAACTAGACTTTCTAGGTGATTATACTTCTTGGATTTTCTCTTGGTTATCAGGTGGGACAGATAGAGAAAAGAAAATTCAAGAACAAGAAAAATTAAAAAATGAAATCCGTGAATTAGAAAAACAAAGATCAGAGGATAAAAATTATGTAAATGATCTTAAAAAACAAGTTAATGCCGAAAAAGACCCTACAAAGAAGGCAGATTTAAAAAAGAAATTAGAAGATGCGGAAGCAGGTTTAAAAGGAAGACAAACTGAGATAGAATACCTACAAGGAACATCTAGGGCTTTTAGAGGCGTAGGGGTTAGTGATGTCGGTACAGCTAAAAATATTGCTAGATATGAGTCTGCAAAATCTATTTTTGAATCAACTGAAGGAGACGAAAAAGCGAAATATGCTGCTGTTGAACAAGCAATGCCTGGTGGGTGGGCTGTTGCAGAACTTCAAGCTAGAGAAAAACTAAAAAAAGAAAGCGAGAGACTAGGAGGAGGGGATAATCTATATTCACGAAAATTAAAAGAGCTTGAAAGTGGAGGAGGTGGGGGGTCTGCTTTTGAGGAAGAAAAAAAGCAATTAGAAAACCAATTAAAATTGACTAAAAATGCAACAAGAGACCCTCTTACAGGTTTACCATTAGACAAAAATTTAGCTGACCGTGAAAGCAAACTTAAACAACAACTTGAAGAAGCTAAAGCTAAACGATTTGGTAGTGAAAGTCAGTCCGCCATCTCCAAACTAGATGCATCAAAAAAAGCAGATAAAGATGCCGAAGAGGCGAAAAAAGCAGACGAAGAGGCAGAGAAAAAAAAAGAAGAAAATAAAATCATTGCCGAAAGTGCTAAAGCATCTATAGATGCTCTTAGTTCAGATTCTATTAAAAAAGATGAAAAAGCTAGATTAGAGGAACTAGCTCAATCCACTCAATATAAGAAATGGAATGAAGAGCAACAAAAAGCAGCTAATGATGATTTAATTAAAAAACAAAAAGAAGAAAAGAAAAAAGAGTTTGAAGAGGCTTTTACTAAATTTGCTCAAAGCAAAGGCACTAATATTCAAAGTGAAGATTTTAAAAAGAAACTAGAATCTGCATATGGATATTCACAAATAGGTAGTGGTTGGTCACCAGAAAGCCTTTTGCAATATGTAGATGCAGTAGGTGGTGCAACGCCTACTGCACCACTTGTAACCCCACCACAACCTACACCCGTTCAAGACCTCCTCATTTCTAGTAAAGGGGCTTTCAAACTCGATTCTAAAGACGATGTTGTTGCTATGAAACCAGGTGGTGCTATTGACCAATATATGAAAGGTAAAGGTGCAGGTAGTGTTACTATCAATATTAATGGTGGTGACGAAGCTCGTATCTTTGAAGTCGTTAAAAAAGCTATGCAATCAGCAGGTGTTGTTACTCAAGGAGGTAGATAATGGCTTATATCCAACCTATTATTGCTTCCCCTAATGATGACTTTGGGGGGAGAGGTGTTAGACCTATTATATTTGATATTATCGCCCCTGATGGTCAAACTTCTCTACTATCAGATGGTGTTAATGACTACCGTATGGTTCTCCATGCTAATGTCCAAGATATTTCTATATCCTATGAGAAATCTATCGAACGACAACAAACTATGGGTGGATGGATTGAAGAACACTGGGCAGATAAACCTATCACTATCACCCTAGCAGCTACTACAGGTGGTTTTATACATAAACAAAGAGGTCTTGTCGCTACTTCAGGCCCTGTCCCTAAAGTAGGTGGTATTGATCAAGGTCATACTAGACGAGATACCATAGGCTACCAACAATACCTAGACTTATTAGCTCTCTTCCATAACAATGGTGCTTTCTATGACCGTAATGGCAATATTGTTGTTACAGGTCGTATTAAAATGTCTTTTGATGGTGGGGTTTGGTTCGGTTGGTTTCAAAACTTCTCTGTTGCAGATAGTGCTGAAGCACCTCACTTGTTTAAATGCTCTCTCGGTTTCCAAGTCGAAAGAGAAGTTCATGGTATCAGAACCCAAATCGTATAAGGATTTTATATATGGCTAAAACACCTGATTACCTACAAACTCTCCCCTTTGTAGAACTCGCCACAGGCGAACTCTTTCAACTCTACCCCGATGATGAAGTCGGTGCTTTCCCTGTCGATACTTCTAATGCTTTATTGAGAGGTTATGCTCCCTTTGTTATATATGCCGAACCACCTAATATTATTCAAGCTCTAACTAACACCGAAAAAGATAAACTCATACAAGACAAAATTGTTAAAAGTGCACCTTTTGCTTCACCTGTTAAAAATAGATCTTACCTTAAACTAAACCCCAATAACTTATTCGGTGCTACTATTAGTAGTATTGCAGGACCACCTACTTCTAATAGAACAGAAGATACTAGGTTTATGACTCTTCCTACATACTTAAATGACAGATTAGTTGCTCTCGATATTCTTGATCAATACAAACAATTAAAAGACTTACCTCCCATTACTCTTCTCATTAACCCCCAAAATATGACTATTCAATATAACAAGATACAAGCATATCAAGATACAACAAGAGTAGGTTATATATATCAAGCATGGGGTGAAGATGTGCCTACTATGACTTTAAGTTGTAAAGTGGGTCCTTATATCTCTGATAATGTAGACCCTAAAAAATCAAGAGGGTTGCACCATACAAGTAGAAAAGATAGTGCTTCTTATAGACAACTTATGAACCTATTAGCTTTATTTAAGAATGGTGCTACTATTAGAGATAGATTAGGTAGAACTGAAATGATACACCAAGTAGGGTATCATGTTATAGAATATGATGGTACTCGATATACAGGGCATATTAACTCTTTTAACTGGAGTATAGCTACAGAACAAGCTAATGGTGGTATAGATTTTGAAATGGGTTTTGAAATTCTACAAATGGATTATTTTGAAACACGAAATGTTACAAATTCTTTATACTCACCTGCAGATGCTAAAGCATATACAGGTCAACCTATAAATATCACACCTTTAAACAACCTTATTAAATCAGGAGTAAGCTAAATGACTATCAGTGTTAAAGGTGGTAATAGTGCTACCACTACAGGTAAAATACTAGATAGACCTTATGTTGGTTTATGGAAACCCAATTTTAGAAAAGTCTTATCTTATTCACCTGATGCTCTCGTTTATATAAATGGGGATACTTCTCTTGTAGGTTGTAAAGATTGTAATAATAGAATAGATTTTCAACCTTATATAACATCTGTTTCAGCAGGTGCAGGTGTAGATTCTAGTAGTGGTGATTCTACTATTAACTTTTCTATACCTAAACATCATGGAGATAGTATCTTTAAAGATGGTGCTTTTCTTATTACACCTGGTCTTGAAGTAAATGTTTATATTCGTGGTGTATTTGATGTTAAAGAATTAAATGCTAATGAGATAGTAGAATATGAAGATGAGAGTTATAATCTTAAAGATTTGAAAATGAAACCTTATTATCCTGTTTTTCATGGTGTAGTGACATCTATAAGTTATGCTTATAGTGGTGGGTTTTATAATGGTTCTTTTAGTTGTAATAATTTACTTCATTTTTGGCAATATCAACATATAGATACAAATACTGCATCTATGGCAGCTAGACCTAGTGAATCACCTGGACAAGTTCAAATGAATGGTCATATTTTTACAGGTATGACACCCCACCAAATTATCTATAAATTATATAGAGATTCAGGTGGGTCTGCTCAAGGTATTGTTGCAGGTCTTAATAAAAAGACAAATGTTAATGCTCGTGTAGGTAAGCAAGATGCTTTCAGTTTAAGTCTTAGATATTGGGAACGAAGATTCTCTCAAGGTATGTATGGTTTAAGAATGCACGGTACTTCAGGCAGATTGTTTTCTAGTCTAGAACAAGTTTATTATGGAGGTGCTTCCACAAGTAAAATGGTCTCAGATAGTTTAAAAACTGTAAATAGAGCCCAATCTCAAACAGGAACTGCCAATGGGGCAAGTGGTGCTAATCTATTTAGACAAAGAAATATTGTAAGAATTAATGGAGCAGGTACAAGTTCTCAAATTTTAGAAAGAGGTCCTGATATTATTGAAGTAAATGCTACCTCAGAAAGTGGTAGGGGTTCTCTCACATCAGATATGCAAGCGTATGTTTTAGATATAGGTAATTTAGCTAGTATTAATATGTGGGAATCTACTTATGAAACTAAACAACAAATCGCTTCTACTGTTGCCGAAAAAGCCAATTTTGAATTTTATCAAGATGTAGATGGCGATTTAGTTTTTAAACCACCTTTATATAATCTTAACACCAAAGCTAGTAGAGTTTATGTTCTTAAACCCGAAGATATTATTAGTATGAACTTCTCTGTTAAAGAACCTCAGTATACTTATGCTGTGGTTAAAGGTGTTAACTTTAAAAACATTAATGGTGTTGTAGATGATGAATTTGTAGCACCTAAATCCACCTATATAGATTATAAACTTGTCGCTAAATATGGGTGGAGACCTTTAGATATAGATAGTAATATACATACTAACACTACTTCTGCTTTCTATTATGCCGCCGCTGAATTAGATAGACAAAACCAAGAAGCCGAAACAGCTTCCGTTTCTATCACCCTCCGACCTGAAATTAAACCTGGCTACCCTGTATATATAGAACATATAGACTGTTTCTATTATGTCACATCTGTATCTCACGATTTTAGTTATGGATCTTCTTGTAGCACTACAATAGAAATTAAAGCTAGAAGAAAAAGATTTATGCCACCAGGTGATGAAAATGTTTCTTATAAAGATGACCCTAGTAGAGCTGTTGACCTTATAAATACCTATAAAGGTTCTAAATATCTTAAAAAGAAAGAAGAGATTGTAGGCACTACAGGTTTAGAAAATGAAATTAAATATAAAGTAACAGGTTTTCCTAATGTTGTTATGGGTCTTGATATGACTCGTATAGACCCTAATTTCTTTTATATGGGTACTGAAACTCTTGAAATAGATAAACCTCACTTTAAAAATATGCTTATTGTAGAAGCTATGAATTTAAAGGTTTTATCTTTAGCTCCCGATAGTGTTGAAGACATCTTTGATGAGAATGCTAAATTTGTAGTGCTTAATCCTGTTGATGATGGTGCACCACAACAAATAGGGACAATATCAGGTAAAGATATTAGTCAAGGGCAAAAAGATATTTCTAGTATAAACACAGAGTATCAAAAAGACTTACAATCAGCTGTAAGTAAAAAGAATAAAAAACTATCACCTGATCAAAAGGCAGAAGAACAACAACAAGTAAAAGACAATATGGAAAAGGCTTATAATAATCTCACTAATGTAGAAACTAGAGCCCAAGACCAATCAGAAAATGTAAGTTTTATTTATAATGAAGAATATGAAAGAACTTTATTAAACCCACCTGAAGGACAATTACCTGCTTTAACATTATTAGATTTAATCAATGCGGTTAGAATAAACAAACAAAGAGCAAATGAAACATCTACAGGTATGGGAAGTACTGCTAGTATTTTAGAATTACTTTCTAATAAAAAAAATGCTTTCTCACCTCATGTCCCAGGTTATTTTAGATATTATAGTAGTTCTCACCCTGACCCTAAAATGCAAGGTGCTACTGAAATTGCATTTGATGTACAAAGTAATGAAATTGTAAGTGTAGGTGAAAGACTACTAAGAACATCCGAAGATCGTTTTAATGGAAATAAAATCAATATTGTAAAACCTGATCCTAGTGGAGATGGCGATACAGTAGTATTTACTCAAGATTTTCCTAAAGCAGGTCTTAAAGTAAAAAACTCTTTTACTAAAAAAACTGAAGTAATTGCTACTAATGAAATTACATCTCTAACTTTTCAAGAACATGAAGTTTTTGTAAAAGTAGATAAAAACAAAAAAGAAGAAATCTATATAGATGTTCCTGCTGATTTTTATAGGTCGAATAAAGTTGTCACTAGGAATGATTTTATTGAGAACTTTATTAAAGAAGCTAGTTATAAAAATATAAGAAATTCAAGCCCAACAGAAGAATTGATAGCTAAGTTATTAGATGTATCTCTTATAATAGCAAATCCTAGTATTCCTAATGATGTAAAAGATTTAATTAAAGACCCTGCTAAATTATTTGCCCCTAATGGTGTTGTACAAGAGAGCAAAAAAGCACCTCTTAAAAATACAGATATAGTAGCAAGTCAAATAATAGATATTGCTTATCAAGAGTTTCAAAGAGGACTTGCTTTTGAATGGTTTCATCCCACTAAATATGAATGGATGAAAGCAAGAGGGGGAGCTAATGCTGTGAATAACCCTGAATATGCTATTTTAAATGCAGGTAATGAATATATAGATAGTAATTACTTTCAAGCTATATTCGGAAGTACTTTCACTGTTAATAAGTCATGGGAAGACCTTGAAGCATGGAAGAATGGAAATAAAGCCTTAGATAATGAATGGTGTGGGTCATTTGCAGCTTTTTGTTATCAAAATTTTGTTACAGATATAAACCTAATTAAAAGCCTATTCCCTTCTACAACAAGATTATATCAAGGGGGATTAGGTGGGTTTACTGTGTCAGATAAAAAAGATGACACTACTAGTGCTTTATATAGAATGGAATGGCAGAATGGTAAAAATTTAAGTGGTGAAGATATTAGAGTAGGTGATATTATTGTTGTTGGCAAACTTGAAGATAAATATGGTAAACATATAACTTTATGCCAAGAACCACCTGTAAATGGACAAGGGAATTTTAAAACCCTAGAAGGGAATACCTCAGGAGATTCAGGAGAATATCCACCTGTTAAAGGGATAGATAATACCCTTAAACCTCATAGTCAAGGTGTTTTAAATAGAACAAGGTCTGTGACTGAAATTAGATTTGTATATAGAGTTAGAGAAAACTTCCTTATTCCACCACCTGCTATTGTTGAAGAAGATGTTCAAAGTACAGCATTTAGAAATGAATTATATAAACAAATACAATATGCTGCAGGTAACCTATGGACTGCTATTGAAAAAGGACATAAAGCCTATTTTGATTTAACAGCTAAAACTCCTGCACAAAGAACACCATCCGAACTTGAAAATTCTCAAATAGAATATCAAAAACTAAATGAAACCATAACAGCACTTAATGCTAAAGGTAATCCTATAAATTTGAAAAAGGATGGGGTTAATCCTAGTACTCTTAATAGTTCTTTCACTAAAAAGACAAAAAAGAGTATGGTATTCCCTGTCTCCGATGAAGAAGGTTATGAAGTATATGGTTTTCAAGCATATGGTAGAGGTTTAGATTTAAAAGTAAATGGTACTTATATGTCTTTAGTAGAACAAGACTTTACTAGATTATTAGGCACAGCAGAAATTGAAAGTCTGTATAAGATACTTAAAAACACAAAAGATACAAAAGAAATCCAAGAAGTGTTAGGTTCATCTGCTGATAAATTTGTTAATATGTCTCCTGAAGAAAGAGATGTTATATTTAATAGCACAGGTTTTGAAAAACCTAAAGAAAATACAAGTGAAGCTATTAGAGAAGCATTTATGTCAGGTTTAACAAATAGAATTTTAAGTGAATCAGAAACGAATAAATATGTAGTCGCTAGTAATGTCCCCAAAGCACTTAATCAAATAGCTCCAGGTGGTATTAAAAATAGTGGGTCTGTTTGTCAATGTAGAGGTTATGATTCAGATTTAGATTTAGAAAACCTAACGGAATATAACACACCTTATGTTAAATTAGATTTTAGTGGTGCTGAACATGATACCTTCTCTCAAAAATTACATGATGTAATGATAGAAAAAGGTATTGAATGGAAGATAGATCAAGATAATTATAGAGGTGCAGAGGAACTCAGTGAAACAAATCTCTCTTCTTTTAAGAGTACTCTTGATACTAACATAAATAGAATTTTAAATAATACTAATACAGCTACAGATAGATTACGAACTCTTACTGAAACCTATTCTTCTAATTTAGAAGCAATAGATCAAAAAGAAAAATCAGCATTAGAAAAAGCTGCTTTAGAATCTAGTGGAGATGTGTTTACAGGTAGTGGTATTCTGTGGACTGAAAAGAAAGGAACTAAATAAAATGGATAAAGGTCAAATGAAATCTGAATTTAAGAGTAGTTTAACTAGACCTAATAATCCTAGTACAGGCTGGTCAGCTCTTTCTTTAGGTACTGCTAAAATACAATCTATCAATTGGGAAGAATTTAGATGCACTATTAAAGTTCTTGAAGGTGAAAAAGAAGAACCTATTTATGATGGTGTTGAATTACTCTTCCCTAGTATAGGCTCAAGACACTTTCTCGGTGCTATTCCTGAAGTAGGTGATATGTGTGTTGTCGGTTGGTTTGTTATCGACTCTACAGGTGCTGCAGGTAATAAAAGACCTGCTATTCTCGCTTGGCTTCCCAAAGCACACTATCTCGGTCATGAATGGATTCCTACTCAAGCATTTAATGAAGAAGAGGGTCTTTTAAATAACCCCAAAGATAGAAAAATCCTAGACGGCACTATTAACCGTATCCGTCATAAAATGAGACACTATGAACCTGGTAATATCGGTGCTTCTTCTTCTCAAGGCTCTGATCTTGTCCTAGACGAAGGTGTCTTATTATCTAATAGAAGAGCTAATGAAATCAGATTAAGAGACCAAGATCAAGCTCTTGTTGTTAGATCACTCCAACAATTCCATGCTATGAGTGGTGCTAGAATTTATGGTGGGATGGTTCAAAGAGATGCTAGAATTATCCCCTATGATCTTATCTCTGATGGTCGTGCTTGGGACAGCCCTACTCAACTTGACTCAGCAGGTAAACCTATCACCCAATTTGATTTAAAAGCAGATAATAGTACAGACAGCTACCAACCCCACCCTTTATTTAGAAAAGGTAGTTTAAACAGTAAATCTGCTTTTGAAAACGATGTAGGTCAAAATCTTCCTACATTCATAGACCCCTATAAGTTAATGTACTCAGCTAACCTTATAGATGAAAATCTAAAGACAAGTTCAGAAATTGATTTTAATGTCTATGGTGGTAAAGCTATTCTTAGATATGATGTTGAAGGTAAAAAGACTTTTACTCAAGCTACTACCGAATATCGTATTGAATTAAATCATACCACAGATGGTACTTTACCTGTCACTGAACAAACTGATGGTATGGATATAGACCGAATACCTAATGAAAGAGGAGCTTCAGATAAAGCTCCTTATATAGAATGGGTTTTAGGTACTGTTGTAGGTAATGATGCTTTTACTGATGGTGGTAAAAAGCTATATGGGAAACCTTTATATTCAAATGATTTTGGGTTTATAGACGATGCTACTGACTTACCTATAGAAAACCACCTAGCTACTTTATTTAGAATAAAACCTATTATAGGTGAAGATGCTCCTACATATATGGGTTTTACTAAAGGTGGTGCTTTTAGAGGGTATATAGGCACAAGAGAAGAATTAGGTGCTAAACTTAAAGTAGAAGGTGGTTTAGGACTAGAAGTCTTAGGTGGAACTGATATTCTATATGGTACAGGATTAAGTATAAGTGGAGATGGTAGTTTAGATATTAAGAGTAATAGAAATAGTATCTATATGTTTGCAGGTGGGACTTTTAAAGGTGATGGTGGTGGAAATAGTATAGTCTTAGAGGGTAAAGGGAGTATAGCATTAAAGTCAAGTGATGTGATTGTATTAGATGCTCCTTCAGTGAGATTAAGAAATGCGAGTGCTTTATCTTTCTCAAGTCAGAGTAATTTTGATATTAATAGTGGTGAATCTGTAAGTATAAAGACAAATACAATGAAACAGACTGTTATGGGGGGACAAAGTTCTGCTTTTAGTTCTTTAAATCCTCTTGTACCACCTAGAGATGTTAAGATTATAGGTGGACCAGGTATTGTAGATCAAACTACATATACAGCAGGGACTAGGAATACAATCGCTTTAACTAACTTAAATGATATAACGACAATACCTACAGGTGCAATAACACAAACAGTAGGTGTGGGGACTATAACACAAACAGCCAATGGTAATATTAGTTCTATTTCACCTGCAGGTATATCCCATACAGCAGTAGTAGGTAATGTTAATATAACAGCATTAGCAGGTCTTACAACTATTATAGGTAATGCAGGTGTAAGTATAACAACACCTGCAGCACTCCTATTAAGAGGGACAGCTATTACATTATTAAGTCCAGGTGCTTCAGTGGGTCCTATTATGTGTGGGAGTGATATAAATCCTATAACAGGAACACCATTCTTAGCGACTATGATACCAAGAGGTCAAAATTTAGCTATTGGTTAATAGGATTTAAATTTTTATCTACATACCCATTTTTATATAGCCAATACATTTGGAATGTTATGGCAGCTGGTAATAATATATTCCAACCTATTTGCAAAGACTTTAAAATTAAACCACCAGGTAAGTCAGGGAATAAGAGAGTTAATAAGTAGCCTACACCTGATTCAGGTAAAGAATCTAATAATTCTTCCCAAGAAATCATACCTAACATACCTTTTATAATACCTACAATATTCCAAGAAATTTCAGTAACACTCACCCATATCTTCCAATAAATGTAAGCCTTAATAGGTACAGACAAGGCTTTTAATGTTGCACTACGACTTAAAAGATCATCTAAAAATTTTGCAAAAGGTTTTACTTTTTTACCTACCCCTTTAAGTATAGCTTGTACTTTTATAGGCAATTTCTCTACTAGAGAATCTAATAAAGTAGTAAAAGAAGGAATATCACTATACACTTTCATAAATATTGACAATAATTCAGACTCTCTTTTTAATTTAGAACCTAAATATTTAAGTTTTAATTTCCCCATCTCTAAAAAAGCACCAAATTTCTTATCAAATTCTTTAATCTGTTCCCATGTAGATACTGCTGTCATTCCTATCATCTCTTTAAACTTATTCCAATATTCAGGCATATTTTGAAAACCCTCATATAATTGTTTAAGTTTAATAGATAAAGACCCAAACCCTGCTGTCTTTACTATATGCTTTCCAAAAACCTCAAGTGTATTTATATTCAATTCTCTTCTTACTATATTTGCACTCTTCTTTAAAGGTGTGTTTTTTATTGCTATATAACAAGCATATCTTATTCTAATTTGTGTATTCATATTTAATCTCTCCTCATATAAGGAGATTAAAACATAAAGTATTTATTCAACCCTTCAAGACCCTCTCTTGTCCATAAATCATTAGGGTCTTTACCCCTATATTTACATTCAAAAATCCTCATACCTAATTTACTTAACTTCCTTACTACTTCTTGAGATTTAGATTTACCTGCTTCATCATTATCATAACACATATAAATAGATGACATAGGTGTATAAAATCTCTCAAAGAGTTTAATCGTATTTTCATCCATACCTGCTCTCATTGTAGAGCATACTGTATGAGGAGGTAAAATAGCTTTTTGTAAAGCTACTAAATCAAAGATACCTTCTACTACATAAATATCATCACCATTCCATAAAGACTCAACTACTTTATGAGAATTAATAAGAGTAGGTAGCCATTGGCTACGATCTAACATATATTTATGAACTCTCTTATTACCTTCTGTGTCCCAAGTTCTAGCTTCAAATCCTATGATTTTATTTCTAGGACAAGACACAGGTATAATAAGGTGGTCTTTTAATCTCTCACCTCTAGCACCAAAGTTATTAACAAATCTTTGGCAAGGGATATTGATTTTAATTTTATTAGGATCAAAGGTATGAAATAAGATACCTGTATTTTCATCTACACCACGAGATTTTAAGTAAGCATAATGGGTAGGACTTACAAACATGGTAGATAAAATTTCTTCTAACCATTCATACATATAGAATTTATCCTCTCAGCAAGAAATACTGAGATATATTATATTATGCCCATGCTGGTGGTTGTGCTTTACCTTCTTTTACATCTTTACCTAAATTATGTCCCTTAGTATAAAATTCTAGTGCTGTTGCTTCTGTAGGTGGTTCATGTTTCCCTGCTAAACCATCTTGATAACCCCTAATTGTTTCTGTGTTAATAGCACTAGCAGGTGAACCTGTTCTCATCATAGCCATTTTATTACTCCATTTGTGTATTTATACTTGTATAGTGTATATAAATTCATTATACAATCAATAGGAGCTAAAATGAAATATCTCTTTATACTTTCACTCTTATGTTTCACCTTATTATATGCTCAAGAAAACAAGTATCCTACACATGATGAGATTAGAACTTGTTTAGAATATTGTGCTTTACCTGCCGATAAAAAGAAATTAAGAGAAGGTGAAGCATTTAAAGTCTGTGGCGATTGTTCTAATACTTGTTTTAAAGATAAAGATGCTTGTCTAGGTGAAATAGAAGAAGATTTAGAAGTACATGACAAAAAAGGTAAAAAGAAATGAGTCAAGATACTAATATATTCGGTGGTGGTAATGCCCTATCTTTATATATCCCCCTTACTGAAATTGAAAGAGAATTTATCAGTCGCCTTGTGGAATCAAATGACTTATATATTCTTATTCATGAATGGGGTATTGTACATCAGTGTAGAGCTACTTTCGGTGATAAGAACCTACACTTATATTTTACTATGGCATTTGATAGACCTGAAGCTCCTATGCCTGTATGGTTTTTTGAATTAGAATTAAAAACAAGATCAGGTATTAGTCTATTTAGACAAAAGCTACCTTGTGATTATGATGGTAAACCTTTAAGTGTATGTCAAGGTGTTCAATTAGAAATGGTATGGGATATATCTATTAATGCTATTGACCCTAAGTTGATTAAATCTCTTATGCCACAAACAATTGGTCTTACTTCTCGTAGACAAGATAAAGACACAGGTGATTTGACTGTTGAAGGGAATATGAAATTAAATGCTTTACAAAAGAATAAAGCATACGATTTACACCAAAGAGAAAATAAGATGAAGAATGATAGGTGGGAATGGAGAAAGAAATCTCGTAAGGTATAATTTGTTTATAAGATAGCTTATATAGAATACAAATATGAAAGGCTATCTAAATGTTTACACAAGCTGAAAAGTTAAAGATGATTCGTTTAGCGATGTTGAAAAAACAAGCTAAAAATTTACCTAAAGAAGTAGAAGAAAAAGCTAAATTACTTATAGATAAAGGTTATGATGTAGGTAAAGCATGGGCAGTGTCTTGGAGCATCTATTGTAAATATTCAAATCCTAAATCAGAGCATTGTCATATGAGACCTAGCCAATATTTTAAAGGTCGTAAGAAAAAGAAAGTTTAGTATTTAATTAACACATTATATAAGATACCATCTTCAACTTTATCTATTGAAACATCTAATCCTTGAGATTGTGTCAAATCTAGCTTATTAGCTTTAACTTGTTTAAGTAGAATTTGAGAGCCTTTCTTTAAGGTAAGGCTTAAATCAGTGAAAGAGATAGTTCTTTCTTCATTTTCAACAACTTTAGGTTGTTCAATAATAACCTTAGTCTCAACAGGTTTAGGTGGTTCAACAGGTTTAGGTGGTTCAACAGGTTTAGGTGGTTCAATAGGTTTAGGTGGTTCAATAGGTTTAGGCTGTTCAACAACTTCTACTTGTGTTTGTTCTACAACAGCTGTGGTTTCTTGAACTTGAGCCTCCTCTACAACAACAGGGGGGGTATCACTGCCATGTAGTAGGTGAAGTAAATCGGAAACTTCTTTTCTCAATTCATCAGGTAAACGAGTATTGAAAATAACTTTGAAAGAATTATTGACCCTTGAAGGGTTTTTAAGGTTTTCAGGATCAAGGTTTTTATCATCAAAGAAGGAATACACCCATTTAGATTTGAGAGAAAGAGGACACTTTTTACGGATTTCAGTTAAATACTTATCCATATATTCTTCAAGTTCGTCAATATAGTAGGTATAAGAAGAACCTAAGCTCTCTCTAATTTTATCAAACCAAAAATCTCTATTTTCTTTATCATCAGAGGAATGATAAGGGAAAAAAGAATAGATATTATTATCTACTAGGGATTTGAAAGTATCATAATAGAGATAGTTGCCATTATCTTTAACTGTTTCAGGCACTGCTTCCCCTCTTTCTAATGCTTCTTGGATAGCAATCGCTTTTTGTTTTTTCAATTCTTGACCTAAATCATACATACGAGTAGACCAGTTCTTAAAATCTTCCACTGCATTTAAAACTTTTTGAGTAGTTTCAAGCATAGGAATGTTTAATTTCTGAGCTTCTTTTTTTGCCCAATTTCTGAGTGCATGACTTGCCATGTCTTTCATTAAGAAAACAAATTCAGTACAATCAGGCATAAACCCTACTGCTCTTCTTGCTGGTAGTTTATGCCCTACCATAACAAAATTTAAACCAATCTGTTCACTCATTTGTGGCAACCATGTATCTCTAATTAAAGGATGATGTCCACCGACTACAAAGGTTTTAATCTTATTCTCTTTTTTTAACTTATCTTCTGCTTCTTTGATAGCATTATAAGATTCAGTTATCGCTCTGTGTTGACTTAATACCACAGTGTTTTCATTAGCTCTCATTAGCATTGTTGCTATTTGATCGTCTTTCATTTTTTGTCCTTTTTTTTAAGGGTACGCATTTAGTGTGTTTGTATCATTTCTAGGCTATTCTGTCAATAGCAAATTGATAATTTTATTATTTTCTAGGGAATCAATAGAAATTGATCCATTAGTTTTTAAGCTAGATGAGATAACTTCTTTAATTGAAAGAGAAACCCCATGAGTATAAGAAATGTTAAAGGTATCAAATTCAATACTCTTAGTATCATCAATAGGGGTCTCATTAACTACTTTAGGTAGTAGATCATTTAAATATTCTCTATATATAAGAGGAATCTCACACTGAAAGTGATCAGTGAAAAGCATTTCATAAAAAGACATATCTTTTTCAGGGTATGTTAAATGAACACCATGTAACCAAGTTTTCATAAACTCTATTGTAAAAGTATCATTTGGATTTTCATTTAAGAATGAGAAAACATCTTTAAAATATTGTAAAAGTAAATGAGGAGTTAGAACAAGTGTAGGTGAACATAACTCTTGTACTTTTTGTTCAACAAACTTAACAAGTAAATCCATGTTTTCTTTGTATTTACCTTGTTTTTTCTTATTGGTATTAGGATTTAATTGATCTTCTGAGAGAGGAAAAAATTTAAAGAGTAAATCTCTATTTTCTAATAGGAGATTTTTAAAACTTTCAAAAGTAAAGGCTGATGGGAGTATTCCTTTTTTTAGTGCTTTGGCAGTTTCAGCATATATACTAAAAGGTGGGAAGGCTTCAAAAATCTCTTCCTTTAAAACAACAGGGTCTCTTGTGGTGGTGAAGATCGCAGGAACAGATAAAGACAAAATAGAACTTGAAACTAGTTTATTTAAAGACAAGGGTAATTTTGTATTTTCAGTAGCTATTAAAATAGCACCTGTGCTATTTGGTGGGGTAAGGGCTTCTTTATCTTCTATTGAGATAAAACCATTAACTAGAATAGGGACACCACATTCTTCTGTTAGTTTAGGCAACAAGGTATCTCTAAGGAATGGGTAATCTGTTTTACTTGCGATGACAAACATTTCTATCGCTATCTTATTTACTAACTTCATTGTTTGACTCCTTTAGGGTTAGTATGTTTGTATTATACACACAAAGCCCAGTGTTGTCAATAGTGTTTTAATAATTTTTCTATAAGGTAAAAAGAACTTATTACAGGAGCATATAAAGATGTATGGGTTTAATAGAAGAATAGCGAAAGCTAATGTGAATCCGATCAGACAAAGAACACAATTTTCATGTGTAGCTGCATCAACAGCTATGGCATTAAATGCTTTAGGTGTTAAATGTAATGAAGATGAGGTGAATGAAGTTATAGGTGCGAGACCAATGACAGGAGCATCTTGGGAATCAGTATTAGCTTGTGTTCAACATTATGGTTGTAGAGGGACTTTAGTTACACCTGCAACATTAAAGCAAGTTAAAGAATGGACAGATGCAGGTAAACCTGTACTTATTGGGTGGAACCCAGAAGGTCGTGAATGGAGTCATGCTTCTTTAATATTTGATGTTGTAGGTAAAGAGGGTGGTGGGTATGATGTATATGTAGCAGACTCAAATATACCTGACCCTGAAGAAACAGTAAGAATAGTCGATGGTAAAGAATTTTATAGTAAGTGGTATGAAAAATACAATGGATATTTAATTCGTAGGTCTGCTCTTATGGTAGATAATGAAATCACTCCTGAGGGTCGTCAAGTAATGGCTTCACTTAGAAAGAGAAGATTTTAAGTGAAGATATGTGGTTTATTTTTTAAGCCACATAAGAATAAAATTAACTTAAATAGTGAATTTTGGTTAGTTTTAGATGCTCTAAGTTCAAGTGATGTTCATAACATCATACATTTTAGCTCCTTTATAAAATTTATTTTATTTATGAAAATAGGTGATATAGGAGCTATTTATAAAAGAAACCCTTACATCTTTGAAGACTTTGAATCAGCACAAGAAGAAGCTGAACAAAGGAGAAAAATAAAATGAGAAATAGTAATCGTAGAAGAGCTAGTTTAACACAACCTTTAATGATGAGACATGATTATGGTTCTTATGAAGAACAAGACTTGTCCGAATTATATGCAGATGAAATAGATGCTGAAGAATTATATGGTCGTTTTGAAACAGGCAAGAAAGTAAATGTTCCTAAATATCTTAAAGAACATGGAAATCCTGAAGCAGCTAAAGCATGGGAGGGTAATGCAGGTAAGATTAAAGAAATCAATGAAGGTAAAGTAGAACCTGTTAAGACAGCTAGATATATTAGATTAGCTAAGTTGAAACAAAGATATTTAACAGCGAGTAAAGAAGGTAAATTGGCTGATGATTTATTAGGAAGTCTTGATTATAATTTGTCTATGGAAGACTTATTAACTCAAGCTGACCAATGTGAAGAAATGGCTTCTTCTTTAGAATCAGCATTAGACACTCAAGATGTAGATACATTATTAAGTCATGGTGTAATTAGTGAAGATTTGGCATCTGCTGTAAAGAATGGGATTAGTGCTTTATATGAAGCAACAAATCTAGTAAGAGATAAAATTACAGCATTACAATCTAAAGCTTTAGAATGTCGTTCTAAAGCAAGAGGTTTAAGAAGATATGCTTCTGAACAACAAGCTGATGTAGATGGTAATTATATGAGTGTACAACATATCAGTGAAATGCAAGATATGTTAGGTGTTTTAGGAGATAAAATACAGAGTGGTATGCCTATGGAAGATTGGGTAGAGAGTAAGATTGCTCATGCTCATCAAATCTTAGGTGATTTAGCTTCTTATTTTTATTATGGAGGACATAAATAATCATGTATAACAGAACAGCGATGTTAAATAGGGTTGCTGCTAATGGTATGTATGGTTTTACTAAAGCTGTACAAAACGATGTTAGCACAGCTACTAAAAAACTTGAAAGATATATGACTGATATCTCTCGTACCTTAGAATTAAAGCATCCTGAAGCTGGAACTTTTTTTAAGCATAAAGCAAAAGTAACAGGGTGTCCATATTCTCAAGCATTAGTTAGAGGGTGTGTAATGTTTGACAAGCCAACTAAATTATATGGTGGTGTTTTAGGATTTAAACCTAATTTAGTTAAGGCTTGTTTAAAGGCTATAAATGACTTAACCTTGAAATCAGGTGAAGTTGCTTGTAATCTTTATAGTAAGAATAGAGATCACATTCCCTTCTTAGAAACTCACTTAAAAGAAGTGAATTGTCCATACTCTAAAATGATACTTGAAAGTTATCCCATAGAACTTGCTAAAGAAGTATTAAAAGGATAAAAAAATGACATATAAAGGCACAATAGATGAAGATAAGCAACTAGTTCTATCTCGCCCTTTAAGTGAGATGGATAAGAAACTCATTAGAGTTGCTTATTTAAATCCTGATTTAAGATATGCTGCTATGAGAATAGTAGCAGACAATTCAACAAACAAATTGAAACAATTTGCAGGGGATAGAAAATGGAAGAACCCTGAAACAAGTAATTTAATCGGTTTGGATCGTGTAATGGAATTAGCCACTCAAGATAAGATGTGGGCTAAGGCTATTGTAAAGAAGGTGACGGAAGAATATAAAAAACAAGAAGGTGCAAGTGAAGGTGGTGGAGACACAAAGATACAAAATAAGATAGTTAAGAAATTAAAGGGAGAAGTAGAATCTGAAATTAAAAAATTTAAGGGTGCAGGTAAAGATATTACTAATCCTAAAGATAGGGCAGAGTTTGAAGCATACTTAGATGAAAAACTAAGACCTGCTCAAGAAGAAGTCTATAGAGAAAGAATAAAGAAAGCAACAGGATTAGTTGATCAAGAATTTAAGAAAGCATCAGAAGGTTTATTAGGTACAGGGGTGAAAAAAGCCTTAAGTAAAACTTTTGAAGAAATGGGTTTGGATAAACTTGCAAATGTTTTAAAGCCATCTGCACCTAAAAATATTGGTGCAAAAGAAATAGCAGGTGTAGGTCTCTTTGCTCAGATAGCTTCTTCAGTGGGAGGTCTTTTAGGAGGAGGTTCTGCTGTAGCTCCTGTTGCTGTTGCTCCTGTTGCTGTAGGAGCTAAAGCTGTTGCTCCTGTTGTTGCGGTAGGAGCTAAAGCTGTTGCGACAGGTGGTATACTTAGTAGTATTGTAAGTGGTGCTACCGCTTTAGTTGCATCTCCTTTTGTTATTGGTGCAGGTCTTGCTTTATCTTATAGAGTATATCAAAACTATAAGAACACACCTGAAGGTGAAAAAAGAGCTAAACTCAAAGAAGAATTTAATAAGAAAAAAGAAGAGTTAGTTAAAAAATTAGAGAGAGAAAGAAAATATGAAGACATAGGTAAAGAAGAAGCCACTAATGAGGGGATTAAAGAATTTTTTAAAGACGAGACTTTTGATGATGATATTTTAGGCGATGATTTAACAATCAAAGAATTGTTAGATATTTCTCAAGATGGAGACATCGAAGAAAAAGAAAGAGCCAAAAAAATTCTTGAAGAAAAAAAGAAAGAATATATGGGGGCTAAATATACTCGTGAAAAGCTATTACTCCAAGAAACTAAGAATAAAAAATTTAAAACACCCGATGGAAAAAGAATTACCGTTAAAGAAATGATAGATATGGAAGAAGAAGGAGATAGTTGGGCAACTAATAAATTAAAAGACCTAAGACACACTATTGAAGGACCAGAAGAATTAGGTGAAGAAGAAAGCGAAAAAGAAAAAGAAGATAGGATTTTAAGACAAAGAGGACAATTAGATATGTCCACAATTCAAGATAAGACTGAATCCGATTTGGAGAGGGATTTGGCTTTAATGTCATTCGATGAAGTAAACGATGTTCAAGAAGACCTAATGAAACAAACTAAAAAGAAAAGAGAACCTAAAGCGCCTATAAACAAAAAGAAAAGAACTACTACTAAATCAGACTCAGGTATTTCTTCCGAAGATGCAAAAACAGTTTTAGAGGCTATTAGTAAAATTAGAAAAGAACAAGAAAGCATGGAAGATAAATATAAGAACGAAACTTGGGAAAACCCAGAAGGTAGAATAATTAAATTTAACACTTTAAAGAAAATATTTGGGGACTCTACTCATAAACATCACGATTGGGCAGTATCTGAATGGAAGAGATTAAAGAGCAAGATAAATAAGAAAGGTGCTGACCAAGACAAAGAAATAAATAAGATCGTTAAAGATAAATTTGAAAGTGCATTGACAGTAGACCCTACAATTATAGAACTTTTTAAATCTGTAAGTACTGATGGGAAATTTGACGAAGGGAAATTAGAAGAGATTATGAAAGGGGTATCTGAATTAGGTAAGTTATTAAACTCAGAAGAAAGCACCAAGAAAAAAGCTAGTCTTAGTAGAGAATCTTTGATTAAACTCGCTTATTATAATCCTGATAAAAGAAGTCAAATTTTAAAATTATTGCTTAAATAAACTTTCTATAATCATACTTGTATAAAGATAGTATGAATATAGGAAGGTCTTTATGAACGACATTAAAAAATCACTTATTAAAATTGCATATCAAAACCCTAATTTAAGAAAAGATATTATTAATATTGTTGATAGTAATAACAAAGAACATTTAATTAAAGGTCTTGTCAAGATTGCTTATTTCAATCCTAGTATGAGAAAAGACATTTTGCCTTATATAGAAAAACTAGCTGCTACTAAAGGTACTTATAAAAGTATGGATAAAGCAATAGCTGAAGGTCAAGCTCAAAAAAAGAAAGCACCCTCTACTATCCCCCAAAATGTTTATGATGCAGCTAAAAATGAAACCTATAGTAATTTCGGTCTCCAAACATATCTTAAATCCGAATTAGGCAAACAAAAAATAAAGAACCCTGCTTTAAAAGATAATCCTAATGCTCAAAAAGAAGTTGCTATATCCACTATCCTAAACCATGCTACTAATAAAAACGACCCCTACTTTGAAGATTCTAAAAATATACTAAAAGAATTTATGGATCGTATTACCCAAACATATGAAAAAGAAACTGGTGAAAAAGGAAAAGAAAAGGGTAAGGAAGAAGGAGGTGAAGAAACAACAATAGAACAACCTAAAGAAAAAGCTGTTGAAGGTTCACCTCAAAGTATAGCTGAACAAAAATCTCAAGAACTAGAAGAAAAAATAGACACTAAAGTAGATGAGATTGTAGATTTACCTGAGGAACAACAAGAACAAGAAATAGAAGATACTGCTTATGGAACTTTAGCAGGTACGGTTACAGATATGTTTGAAAATTTAGGTGTACCTAATGCTGAAGAAGTAGGTGATGGTGTTATTGAAAATAGAAAAGAAGAGAAAAAAGAAAAAGAAGAGCATGAACAAAAACTAAAAGCATTAGATGAAGAAGAAAAGAAACAAGCTCAAGAAACTAAACAACAAATTAATGCTACTTTTGCTAGTAGAACTAAAGACACTTATGATGAGATGGAAGAAGAACTTCTTGACTTTGAAGATATAATGCCAGAAGTCTTTGATAATATTGAAAAAGATATAAAATGGAATGATGATGAAGAGGCTTACTTTCATGTCCCTGAAGATATCAGTAAAGTATTAAATGAAAGTGCCAAGAGTGTAAGAGAAAACCCCACACTTGAGAATATTAATACAGTCGTAAATAACCTTCCTGGTCCAATACAAACAGAAATAGTAGAAGAATTAAAAGAAAATGGTGCTAATCGTGAGACAGTTGCAATAGTAGTTGCAACCGCAGAGATGGTGTCTGAAACAGTAGAAAACCCTCAAAATTATTATGGTGATTACTATGAAGAGAGAATAGAAGAATTAGAAACTCCTTCAGAACCCAAGAAAAAAGGTTGGTTTAAAGGGATGATGGAAACATTCCAAAATATGACAGACAGTCTTAAATTTGGAAAAGATATTATTGATTCTGAAAAAACTAAGGAATACTTAGAAGAGAAAGGTCTCACTAAAGAAGATCTTTATGGTGATAAAAGAAAAGAAGTTCTTGATGTTTTAAATAAAGTAAAAGATATAAAGCATACTGAAGATTTGTTAAAAGAACATTTACCTAAAGGTGTAAGTACTCCTTTAAGTCCTAATCTAATAAATGAAATGGCTAGTCTCAAAGGTAAGTTAAAAGACAGAGACTTTGAAAAATTAGTATCTTTAACTTTAGGTGGTAACGGAAAAAAGATTACAGAAGAAGATCAAAATAGCTATGTAGGTGAAGCAGAGGATTTTAAAGAAGAATTTGAAAAACACAAAGAACTAATGGATAAGGCTAAAAAATTAGGTGTTAACTATGAAGACATAGCTAGAGATGAATCAAAGATTGAAATTTTAAACAAAGCAAATGAATTTCTAAAAGATAAAAACATCGAAGATAGTTTAAAAAGACAGATAACTAAAGAGTTCATGAATGGAAAGATAACAGAGAAAGACACAGATTTGCTAGGTAAGGTTTTAAACAAAGAATTAGATACAGATGAGAAACTTCTTTTAGAAAGAGGAGATAATGCCTTAGATTCTTTTAAAAAACTAAAACTAGATAAAGATAAAAAAGAACAAATTAAAGAATTTGCATCTACTAAACAATACAAAGATGATACTTTATTTGATGCTCCTCCTATCTCTTATGATCAAATAGTAGAGATGTCTAAATCAAAAGACCCTGATGATAGTGCTTGGGCTAAAGAGAAATTAAAAAGCATAGAAAAAGAATATGATGAAGATATAAAAAAGAAAACTATCACTCAACAAAAACAAAGAGAACAAATAGAAGCCTTATTCAAACCTGAACAAGAAGGTGGAAAACCTCTCAAAATTAAAGACGATACAGGTAATAAATATACAATAGAAGAAGTATATGATTTGGCAGAAGACTCTTCTAATCCCGCTAAACAAGCATGGGCAGCTAAAACTTTAGATGGCTTGAAGAAATCCCTATCGGGTGAATTAGAAGCAGATGCTAAAGAAGTAAAAGAACAAGTATATAAAGAACATGAAGAAGAAAAGAATAAACTTGTCGAAGAACATGAAAAGAAAAAGACTTCTTTAAATGAAGAACATACTAAAAAGATCAAAGATATTGATGATAGTCATGCTACTAAACAAAAAGAAATTGAAGATACCTATACTAATAAAAAGAAAGATATAGACACTCACTATGAAACTGAGAAAAAGAAAATTGAAGAAGGTGTAGCTCAAGATATAGCAAAATTAAATTCTGATCATGAAACAAGAGTCAAAAAAAGAAAAGAAGAAGGTGATAAAGAAATAAATGAAATCATCAAAAATGAATTAGATGTGGAAGGAGAACAAAAGAAAATAGATGAAAAGTATTTAGTTCTTGCTCTTGACCCTAAATATCAAGGTGATGAGGGTGAAAAATTAAAAGAAGAAGAAAAACAAAAGGACTTGAAATCCCTAGAAGAAAAAAGAAAAGAAATTATTAACAATAACCCAGATGCCCAAAAAAAGAATACAAGTTTAACTAAGTCTTTAAATAGCTTACAAAAGAAACCTATAGAGATAACGAATAAAGAAAAAGCAAAAGAAAAAGCTCTTAAACAATTAGAAGATGAAACGGCATTAGCTAAAACAAAAGCAGATGAGGATTATAATCAATCTAAAATAGATGCTGAAAATGAATATAATGCTAAAAAGACACAAGAATATTCAAGTCACGAAGATACTATGAAAAACACAGATAATGAACATAAGAAACAAATAAAAGATAAACAAAAGGAATTAACCACAAGAATAAAAAATATCTCTAAACAACATGATGAAGAACTTAGTGAAGAAGAGGGAATAGACTTACATTTTCAAGAAATGGTGTTAGATGAATTAAGTGAAGAAAAACAAGATAAAATAGAAGAGAAGATGAAGAAGACGATAAAGAAAAAGAAAAAGAAATTAACTGATGAAGAAATAGAAGAAGAAAGTGTAGATTTTGTTAATAATAATCGTAAACTATTTAGTGAGATACCAGACGATGATGAAGCTGTATTTGCAGCTAGAATACTCTTACAAAGTTTAAAAAATAAAAAACCACAAAAGAAGACCGAACCTTCTTCAGATAAAAAAGTCAAGGAAGAGGAAAAACCAAGCAAAGAAGATTTGAGTATGACCCAATACTTTGGAGATAGAACTTGGGATATTGTAGGCACTTTAAGTACAGGAAGGAAAAAAACAGACACCTTAGATTTTAAAAAATTACTTAGTGCATATAAAAAGGCAAAAAGTAAAAATAACCCCTATGATGAAGAATATACAGATCAAGTCATAGAACAATATGAAGATGCTAAAAAAGAATATAAACAACAAGCAAAGACAAATAAGAAAGCTAGTATTTATATTACTTCTAAAGAAGATAAGAAAGAACAAATCAAACAAAAGATTAGAGAAATGAGTAAATTTGAAGAGAGTGATTTTGAAGAACTTAAACCTTATTTCAATGATAACTTAGAATTTGATAAAGAGAAATACTTAGAAGATAAGAAAAAAGGAAGATTAGAAAAGAATAAAGAAAGAGATAAAGAGATTGAAGCTCGAAAAGATAAATTGGAGTTAAGAAAAACTAAAGTAGATATGATGATACTAAAGAAACAGATGCAAAAGATGACACAACAAAAACAAGCATCTATAAAAAATAAACTTATCAAAATAGCTTTATCTTCTAAGCCTGAAATCAAAAATATTATTCTTAATCACATTTGATTTTTCTTTTATATGTCTCATTCTTATAGATAACGAATGAGGTCTTCATGAAACACATCGCTAAAGAACGATCTGATGATGAAAAAAAAGAGATATATGATAAGTGGAAGAGTCTTATCAATATGTCTGAAAAAGAATTAAAAGATTGGGGCAAAGACCCTGACCATCTTGAAGCATCTTTAAATAGAGAAGAAGCTAAACAAAATGGGAAAATACAATCAGGTTATGATTCCTTTCATCGTATTAAGAGAAGAAAAGATAAACCATTTGAAGATTGGTCTGCACAAGATTTTGATAATGCTAGTCAAGAAAATGGGTTTAATGGTCGTATGCTCGGTGGAAATCCTGGTAAACCTGTTGGTTCTACAGGTATGAGTAAATGGGAAATCTCATTAAGAAACTGGGGACATGACCCTAGTAAACCTAATAGTCCTTCATATGCTAAATGGAAAAAATGGAAGAAAGAAAACGAGGAAGAAATTAAAATGAGTCTCGCTAAGAAAAAGAAAGCAAATCTTATACTAGATTTATATAAAATGAGCTTCAAAGTTAAAGGTGGGGAAAACCTTAGAAGAGCTTGTTTAATGTGTTTAAACACTAAACAAGCTAGTGCTATGACTATCACACCTGAATTAATTGAGTCTCTACCTGAAGAGAAACAAGAAAAATTAAAATTTGATGTTTTAGTAGCCCACCTAGATCAAGTAAAAAATGACATAAGTTCTAAAATTGGGATGAGCATTAATATTATCAAATCCTATTTAGATGAAAAAGGTCTTTTTAATGGTAAAAACCTTTTGAGTATGAAACTAAAAAAACCTGTTAATATTCAACAAAAAGCTACTATTCAAATCTTAAATTCTTTTGCTCAAAAAAAAGACCCTTATTCTTTGTTAAAATTTACGAGTGCTTTAATAGCAGCAGACACACCTGAAGAAGTAGCTAACTTAATCAAAGTGCCTGTTTCAGAAATACAAAAAGAGATACCTTTAAATAGCTTAGGTGAAAAAAGTGAAAAAATGGTTTCTTTTATTATGGGTATGGATGATTTAAAATTTTTTGCTGTTAATTGTTCTATGAGTTTACTTAAAGTAGTCTTAATACAAGTCGTGTTTCTAGGGGCTACTATTACAGGTGCTTTAATGCACCTAGTTCCTGTCCTTATTGTTATTCTATTAATGACTATCTTAACAGACTCTAAAACAACAGCTAATTTCTTAAAAAAAATGGGTATCGCAACCTCTGTCATACCAGCTGTTCTTATTGCTAGATTAATCCCACACCTAAAATTAGCCTACAATAAAATCTCTGATGTGTTTAAAGACATAGCTCTAAATATTTCTAAAGGTTACGATTGGGCTAAAAATAAAACTATGTCCCTATTTGATAGAAAACAAGAAGTTTTAAGTGAAGCTATAAAACTTGCTTCATATAATCCAGTGTTTTATAGAATGCTTGAGGAAAGATTATGAAAAATAAAGCGAATATTATCTCTGATTTGTATAGAATGAGTTTCAAAGTTAAAGGTGGGGAAAACCTTAGAAGAGCTTGTTTAATGTGTTTAAACACTAAACAAGCTAATGCTATGGATATTACACCTGAGTTAATCGAATCTCTACCTGAAGAGAAACAAGAAAAATTAAAATTTGATGTTTTAGTTGCTCACCTAGATCAAGTAAAAAATGATGTAACTTCTACAGTAAGAGAGAATGTAGATATTGTTAAAAACTATATAGTAGAAAAAGGACTTTTTAATGGTAAAAACATTGTAAGTGCCAAATTAAAAAAACCTGTAAACATCATTCAAAAAGCTATTGTTCAAATCTTAAATACTTTTGTGAATCGTAAAGACATCTATTCTTTATTTAGATTCACAAGTCAATTAATAGCTGCTAAAACTCCAGAAGAAATTGCATCCTTGACAAAAGTGTCTTTATTGGAAGTAAGAGATATTTTAAAACAAGAATCTCTAATGAATAAACAAATAGAAAAAAGTATAGACCTAACAGAATCTTCTAATGAGGCATTCTTATTTTTAGACAACACTAAATTTTTTGCTGTTAATGGTCTTTTTGCTTTAAGTAAAGTCATTCTTGTAAAAGTGTTTTTATTCGGTGCTCCTGTAGTAGGTGTTCTTTTACATTTAATGCCTATGATAGGTAGTATATTATTGATGGCGATTTTAACAGATGTCGATACAACAGCCAATCTTGTTAAAAAATTTGGTATTGCGACTACAGTTATCCCAGCTGTTCTTATTGCTAGATTAATTCCTCACCTGAAATTAGCCTACAATAAAATATCTGATGTTCTTAAAGACCTCTCTCTAAATATCTCTAAAGGATATGACTGGGCTAAGAATAAAACCTTATCTCTATTTGATAGAAAACAAGAAGTTTTATCCGAAGCTATAAAACTTGCTTCATATAATCCAGTGTTTTATAGAATGCTTGAGGAAAGATTATGTTAAATAAAAGAGCTTATATTCAAAGAGCTATGATAAGAAGAGCCTTTGAAAATAAGGATATGACTTTAGCTGAACAAGAAGTCTTATCTAAGTCCATTCCTTTTAAGATGAAAGAGAAACTTTTAGAGGTATGGGCAAATTCTTTTATTAAAAAATTCGATCTTGATAAGTTATTAGGTTCAGGTGCATATGAGTTTTTCTCAGGTGCTTGGGAAGCGTTTGAGACAAAAGGTGATGGGTCTGTTAATCTAAATTTCCCTGCTTTCTTAGACTATATAGAAGAAGAAGGTTTTAGAGAACCTAAAACGGAATTTGCAGAGAAATTTAGAGACACCTTAAAAAAATTCACCGACACATCAGACTTAATTCATTACTTGTTTGAAATCCTAGTAGCAGACAGCACTAGTGAACTTAAGAAAAAAACAGGTATCCTATTTACTAAACCTACTAAAAAAGAACTACTTCAAGGTAAAACTAGAGATGTCATGTCTTTAATACCAGGGTCGGAAGTTATCAAAGATAGTTTAAATTATGTTGTTGATCTTAATGATAGGAAACTAGCATTAGTTATAGTAGCTATCCCATTCTTACTTAATCTCATAGCTACAAAAATAACTTTGCCTATGTATCTAGCTGCTTGGGCATCCACAGAAATGACTACAAAACAATATCTTGCTCAACTTGTTATGTTATTCTTATTTGGCAGTAATAGAGCTAGGGGGAGTGTGCCTAAGAAAATAATACTTATGGCAGGTGGGGGTTTCTTTGCTCTTATTAATGACTTATTTAGACTTATTGGGTGGTCTTACAAGAAGATTAAAAATTTTATTTTCTCTATTATTAAACCTATACTAAAATACATAGGAGTTAGTAATAATGAGCAAAATACTAAGAACACTTATCAAGGAATCTTACAACCTACCTAATGGAGATAAGTTAAGAAAAGCTAGTTTACAATATGGGTATATTCACAATAGTTTTAAAAAATCCTCTCTTGACTCAGCAGATGAAATGTTTTGGGTATCTGAAATTGGAAAAGACTATAGCAATAAATTTGCTTCTGAATTTGTTGTGTCTGAATCTCTCAAATTAAATGTTTCTCATATTAATCATATAATTAAAGAAAATATAAGTCCTAGTGAAATGGCAAAATTGACTCAAGAAGGAAATGAAAAAATAGTCGAGAAACTAATAGACAGTCTTCCACCTGATTTACAAAAGACCCTAATTCAACACTTTCAAAAAAATGCCCACCAAACTCCTTTTATTGCTACTCTAACCGCTTATGCTCCCTGGGCTATAGGTTTTATTGTAGCTTTTATTATTACTTACCTCATCTATAAAAACCCTAAAAAAGCTAAAAAAATACTTAATTCAGGATTAAAGAAAATAAAAAACTTAGGGGTGATACTAGGCAAAGTATTAGCTACTAGTTATAAATGGCTTGTTATAGGTATAAACAAAACAATAGAAGTAGGAACTCCTGTTTTAATAGAAGGTGGAAAAATGCTCCTTAAAGGTCTAGGTCAAGCAGGTGAACTTCTATTGAAAGGTCTTCAATTTGGGGGCAAATTTCTATTAGAAGCTATTAAATATACAGGCACAAATGTCTTACCTAAAATCTTAGCTACCTTGTTAGATATATCAGAAAGTACTATAGATTTATCTAAGTGGTTAAGTGATAGATATAAATATGGAGAAAGTGCTGCTAATTACCTACAAAAACTAAGAGCTGATGATAAAGAAAAACAAAGATTATTAAATATAATGAACATGAGTCTTACTAAAAGTAGAACTGCTAGATTGAATTTAATTAGAACTGCTTTTGAATGTGAGTATAACTTAGGTCTTTATGTTCAAGAAGGTATCTAAAAATGCTATATTTCGCATATGGGGCTAATATAGATCAAAATAAGTTTTTAAAGAGATGCCCCTTAGCTAAAAACAAAGGTGTTTATAAACTTAATAACTACCATATTTGTTTTATTGGGGTCTCATCAAAACATCATGGAAGAGGTGCTTCTACTATTATCCCTTATAAAAACTATTATGTTGAAGGTATACTTTGGGATATTCCTTATATAGATATACATAACTTAGATAGAATAGAAGGATACCCCAATAGGTATAAGAAAATGAAATTTCAAACACCTTATGGTGAAGCATTTACTTATATTGCTATAAGTCATATTCAAAATGAACCAGATTGTGATTATTTTGAAGAAATAATGTTATGGTATGATATTTATGGGTTTGATAAAAAGAACCTTATAGATGCTTATATAAATTCTTTATAAATGAATATAGTTTTAGAGATTAGTGTTTATAAAGTGAGTTTAATAAAATGATGAATAAAGAAGCTTGTATTATAGCGACTGGTGAGTGGGGTGGTAGTCGTGTACTATTTAAAAATAGAGATAGAAATTACTTGCCCCCTTTGAAAGTCTACCATGAAGTTATTAATGGTGTTGAAATTCTTTATTATAAAGATGAACTCACAGGGTGGACTGAAGGCATGAATGAATATGGTATCGGTATTGTAAATGCAGCTCTCTCAGTTAATGATGATGAAAAAGAAAAAAATAGAGTCACTAACCCTAAAATAGTTATCCTAAACAAAGACCCTAAAAAAGTTCTCAAAGCTCTCCAACAAAAAACTTTAGATGAAGCAGTTAGTGTCATTTGTGATTATCTCGGTGGCTTAACAGGTCATACTTTTATATCTGATGGCACTACCACTAAATCTATTGAACTCACTAAAGAACATGGCTGTGTTGTTAAAACCCTTAGAAATGGTGGTATCCATGTAAGAACTAATCATGGTATTAATCATGAAGAAGCAGGTTATCAAGAAGGGATTAAAAGAGACAGTTCTGTTATGAGAAGAAATAGAGCTATCCGTAAATTAAAAGAAGTTCAATATGTTGAAGATGTAGCACCCACAGTATATGGATATCGTGTAGGTAAAGACCCCTTTAATCCTTTAAATATGGTAAGAGATAGTAAAGAAAAAGTAGATATGAAATCCACTTCTCAAGTCGTTATGGATTTAAGTAATAAAAAAATGTATCTCTATCTCATTCCTAGAAAAGTTAAATTCTTAGGATACTACAAAAATAACAATGTTAAAAAACCTAAGTGTGAGCTGTCCGTTATCAAATATACAGGTATTAAAGAAGATGGGACTTTTGATATGGATATAGTAGACACCCTAGAATATGGCATTAAAGACTATATCCCACCATCTAAAAGATTAGCTTCTCAAATGATTAGAACAGCTATGCTTAAAAAAGAAATCTTGTCAGGTCTTAATCCTGAAGTAAAAAAAAAAGCAAAGTTTTAGATGTTGAGGGAGAATATAAAGGCAGAGGTACTAAAAATACATTTTCTATAGGTGATGAAAAGGTTAATTTAGAGGTAGATCAAGATAAGAATATCTTTATAAATTGTACTTGTGGGTTCTGGGTATATCAAGGTTGTGAGTATCATGCAAAAACAGACGGGTATTTATTAGGTTCACCTCAAGGCACTGCTACTAAACCTAAAAAGACTGACCCTGAAGGTGAAAACAGATTATGTAAACATACTTATGCTGTTTTAAAAAAAATAAAATCGGTATAGTGTGATTAACAAAAAGGAGTTTATCTTATGCCTACTTATGTATATCAATGCCCTAAGTGCGATTTAGAATTTGAAGTCACTAAAAAAATGTCAGAATCTTCTACACCTGAAGTGTGTTTAGATTGTGGTCCAGATACTATATGTAATAAAATACCTGCTATGCCCCAAGTTATGTTTAAAGGCGATGATTGGGGTGATAAAAATAGCCGTATTAAAAAACAAATGGAAGCTCGGAGAAGCAAAGCTACCATTAAACAAGATGAAATGAAAAAAGAAGCACCAGGGGTCACTCTAGTCCCCAATGTCGATGGTGAAAGAGTAGATTCCTGGTCAGATGCTCAAAAATTAGCTAAATCTAAAGGTAAAAATACTGAAAGCTATAATGACCTAGTGAAAAAAGAAAGCAAATAAGACCTTAATTGATTTATATAATATCTATATATATACAATTATGTTTTAAGGAGAATTTCTATGTCCAGAGGTAGATTAGCCGCTAGTTTTAATTATCGTTCTAAAGGTCTTATTGATATGAGTATTCGTAATGAATTACTCAGAGGTTTTGATATCGTTCAAGTTTCAGGTGCTAGTAATGTCAATACTGCTTTTAATGCTCCTAGATTAATGTTTGAAGTCAGAGTCGGAGGTTCTTTTCAATCACCTGCTATTGAAACTACTAGAATACAACCTGAAGAATCTAAAAGAAACAATACTCGTTTTGTTTTTGATCTTGGTGACTATGCTACTACTTATGTCGCAGGTGATACTAGAATCCCTTCCGATGGTGAATCTTTATTCGTTCGCCTAAGAGGTAGATATAAACATAACCCTACTACTTATTCCGAATGGGGTCCGATTATTGCTGTCCCTCCTTACGATTTCTTCACCACTGCTCACCCTATTTTTACATTTACAGGTAATGCTCCTATCCTAGCTTCCGAACCTGATACTATGGGTGCAGGTTGTATGGATATTATGCTTCCTTACTTCTCTCATACAATCAATATCACTAATCTTGACCCTGACCAAGAATTATATACTACTTTCCATCCAGGTCTAAACCCTACTATTATTAGACCTTATAGTGAAGTCAGTTTAACAGGTGGTGGTGCTCCTGAAATTATTGTAGGTTGTAGTCCTACTGCTACTGAGGGTGGCACTGTAGGTGAAGTCAGATTCTCTGTAAGAATGGCTATGGTTAATCACTCTTAATAAAGAGTTTATTTTATTTATATATTTTAATGTATTAGTAATAAGTATAATAGGAGTTCTCAAATGCCTTATATTGTTGTCCGTAGAGATGATATTCAAGCAGGTTCTGTCCAGATTACTGACTTATACTTCAATAAATCTCAAGCTAGAAGCCACATTGAGCCTTATCCTCAAGGACCTATCTATCTTAGACCTATTGATGTAAATAGTTATGGAAGACTTGCTCCAAGATTAAAATCAGTTGGAGGCGATATTAAAATCGCTCTCCAAACCACAGGTCTTACTGCTTATGTTCTTACACAAGTGGATAATGATGGTGCATCTTTAACTTTAGCTCAAGCTATTGAAGTTGCTGAATATATTGTAAATAAAGCATATGCAGCTGAAGACCTCGATAACCTCGAAGCAGATTTACAAGCAGATATTAACGGAGATTATCATTATGGGGATGATGTTGAAAATCTCATCAAGATATTATCTGGCGAGAAATTTGTAGTTTCTGCCAATACCACTATTGAAGATGGTGGTGTCCATGTTCCTCTACTTATAGGTTCTTCTAATTTTCCTATTCCAGGTGATAGAAGACTTGTAACAGGAGATACTGCTTGGGTTGAAAGTCTTGCTTCAGGTCAATTATATCAATACACCAATGTGGTTAATTCCTATGGTGCTGATAGAACTCCTTCTCTTCAAGAAGTTAATCCAAATGGTATTAACCACCCAGCTAATGGGAATGGTAACCCTTTATGTGTCATCTATCTTAATGATGGCACTGTTTTCACTAGTGCCGATATTTAATCATAGGAGATATAGAAAATGGCTATCGTTTATATTACTGTTACAAGAGATGACATTCCTAATGCTACTCTTCAAATTAGAGATTTGTTTCCTAACCCTTCTCAATTTAACCCTGTTATTGATGCTTATCCTCAGGGTCCTTTCTATTTAACACAACCTGCTAATAGTACCGTTGCTACTTCTTCTAATGGTAATACTAGAACTATTAGAAATAATGTTAGTGGTCTTGCTGCTTATCTTATCGCTACCGTTGGTGGTGCTTTCTTTGATGGTCCAGATGTTGATATTTTAACTGATGATGACCATGCACTTACCGCTAGTGAAGCTAATGCTATCGCTCTCGCTATTATCGCTCGTATGCAAACAAGCAATACTCTTACTACTGCTGCTCTTAATGCTATCATTCAAGCAAATACTGCTGGTGGTGATCTTAATGGTATCGGTCTTAGATCTTCTACTGCTAGACTTGCTGATATTCTCGCTATTCTAACAGGTGCTGTTTTCTCTCTTCCTGCAAGTCATCAAGTCCAAAATGCTGATGGTATCTTTACACCTATCGCTGTTATTGATATTGATGATTACTTCTCAGGTGAAAAGAATAATCGTGTCTTAGCTAGTGATATTGCTGTATCTGCTGCTAAAGGTGCTTTGTCTGTTATGTTGTCCGATAACTTCACCTATAAGGGTGTTGCTAATAACTGTATCGCTATCTATAACAGTGACGGTACTGTTTACAATCCAAATGCCTAATAAGGATTTTTAATCTTATGAAATTGAATCTCGCTGATAAAAAGGTTATCCAAGCATTTTTCAATAAAACTACATCTGAATCTAGATGCTTTGTTTCTGATGGTCTTAAACTCCTCGCTACATGGGGAGAACAAGTTGCTGAATGGAAAGATAATCAAATTGTCTATAACACAGAAAGCAAAAAGACTAAACAAATTATAGACCAAGTTAAGAGTATCCAAAAATGAACACTGAAAAATATAAAACCTCCGACTTATATTTCGCCTCTTTCTTAAAGACGGTCGGTGTTCCTCTTTTAGGTACTGAAGTCGAAGGTAAAAAAATATTTTTCATTTTCAATGACTCTGGTACTATTAAAGAACTTAAAAAAGAATACTTCAACAGAAGTGCTCTCGTTCCTGCTCTCACTTTCGTTGATGAAATACGATCTATGAAAGCATTAACACATATGTGTAAAGACGGAGAATAATATGGCTATTTATGAAGGTGATGTCTATTCACATAATGTTTTCTTCACCACTGCTGAAGGTATTCCCATCCTCGTCCAAGATGCTGTTTATACACTCTATAAATTTAATGATGATGGCTCTATTAACAATCTCCTTGTTAATCAAGCTATGGAAGTCCTCGATGAAGATGAACCTTCTTCATGGACGGCTTCTATTACTATCCCTGAAAGCACTGCAGGTTATACTCTATATATAAGAGTTAGTGCTACTAATATGGCAGATGAAAGACTTGTAAGAGAATATACAATTAATATAGATTCTGTTCGTGGTATGAAAGTAAGTTTTGTATAATACTTTGAAACTTTCATTCAAAGGATATACACATGGAACTTAATCCTAAAATGCAACCTATATTTGACTGCCTTAGAGAAATGCTACCTTGCACTGAAGACGCTATTCCTAAATTAAAAGAAAAAGGTAAATTGAATTTCTTAAACCAAGTCTATGTTAAATACTACTTTAATAGCAAGGGTCAAACAAGATTTAAAATTAAAAGAATTAACATTGATGATGGCGTTATTTCTAAAAACAAGCAACTATGTTTTAAGCCTGATGAAGTCACTGATGAAAATGTAAAAACATTTAAAAAAGAACTTTATAAGTTTCTTAAAAAACATGGCTTAGAAGATTAATATGTTTGTCCTCGCTATTAAAGAACTTATGGAAAACAAGACTATTGTTAAACAAGGTCTAAGCACCGATGAACTACTACTATTATGGGATATTGCTTTTGCTTTAGGTTATACTAAAGAAACAAAAGAGGAATTTCTAAAAGGTTTATAATCTATCTCAATATAGAGGAGATAGAAAATGGCTGTAATATTTAAACAAGGTGACACACCTAATAAATGGGACTTAAAGATTATCATTACTGATGATAAAAATAGACCTTTTGACCCTTATAGCATCACTTATAGTTTTTATGCTGATGATAAAAATAAAGGTAAATATCGTGTGGGTATGTCTGAAAGAGTACCTATTAAAGACAGTGTAGGTTATTATTATGTTGGTGAGAAATTTAGTACAGGATTTGTTGTAGGAGATCATTTTGTAGAATGGGCTATTAGAAGAAGTTCTAATAGTCCTATTGAAGTATTTAGACAACAATTTGCTATTATTAAATAGTTTATATCTCATATGTTTATAAGGAGAGATATTATGAATAAGCAATATTTTATCAAGAAAGCAATGCTTAAAAAAGCTAAGACCAAAGATGTTAAAGAAGCTATCGCTAAAGTCTATCAAATGAAATTAAGCCTTATGCAAATTAGAAATTCTTTAGGTTATAGTGGACCAGGTAGTTTATTACAAACTAATGTAGGTGGAATTAATATTTCACAAGAAGACTCTAACGAACATATTAAGACAGCACTTAGAAATCTTGATAATGCTGCTCTCCTTATTGACGAAGCATATAAACACTTACTTGAAAGTTGAGAATATATCATGGCTAAAAAGAAAGCTACCTTACCCCCTTCACCTTATACTTACTATGCTGATGTTTTAGAAGTATATGATGGTGATACTTTAACAGTTACTATTGATCTTGGTTTTAGTTTAACTATTAGAACTAAAGTTCGTCTTATGGGTATTGATACTGCTGAAATGAAATCAGAAGATGAATCAGTTAAGAAACTCGCTATTGCTAGTAGAGATTTTATCAGAGAACAAGCTCTTGATAAGAAAGTCCTCTTAAAGAGTCATAAACCTGATAAATATGGTCGTGCTTTGGCTGATATTTGGACATTAGATGACCAATGGCAACCTGCACCTAAGACTTTAAGTGAATTGATGATTGAAAAAGGTTTTGCCAAGTCATATGATGGTGGAACTAAAGATCAATTTACAGCAGATGATGCTGTAAATGGTGTTAAATAAAACATTTATACTTATCCTTAAGTATAAATCTCATTTTAAAAAGGAGTCATTATGTACCGTAATGCAACAGAAATCAAAATCGCACAACTTGAAAAAAGAATAGCTTTTTTAGAGTCATTATTAAAACCTGCAGTGGCAAATTTTAAACAAGGTTTAAAAGATGCTGTTAAAGACATTGGTGGTAGTATTATTAAATTTGATGAAGGTATGAAAAATAAATATGGTAAAGAAGAACATACCGTTATTATTCTTTTTTCTTTACCTGCACAAACAGAGTTTTCAAGACAACCTGTTAATACTTGGAAATTTATAGCACATTTCCAAGATGATTCAGAAGATCGTGGAAATTTTTCTATGTCAGTAAGTATTGCATTATACTTCAAAGAAGGTACTGCTAGATTTGGCAAATCAGAAGAAATGGATATTGCTAGTCTATATGGTGCAAAAGGTGTGAAAGATAAACTTCATAGAGAGCTACCTAAATTCTTAAATAACAGTATTCTCTTTTTGGAAAAGAAATAATATTAAACAAGTATCATATAATTTATCGCACAAGTTCTTTGTGCACCACTCTGATTATTTAAATCAAATTTAATCGTTGCACTAACACCATTTACTCTTGATGCTATATATGGTGCTTTATCTAATGTTAAATTTAATACTTCAGGATATTCTACTGTTACAAGAATAGGACTTGTTGCTGTTATTAAACTACTATTTAATACAACACTTGTACCATGTTGCCCATCATTAATAACAAATGCTAATCTACCATAAGGACTTGATATAACATCTTCTCCCGAAACCACTAAGATACCATCATCATAGTTTTTAATGACTACTTTACCATCACTTGCACCACCTGCTCCAGCTACAGGTTCTAATATAACATCACCTGAACTATGACCACCACCATTCCCTAAACCTGATTTAATTGTGACATCCCCACCTGTATTTACCCAACCACCTACACCAGGATTACCGATACCACCTGCTTCTATTAAAATTGAACCACTAATACTAGCTTCACCTGTGGTAATAGAATTACCTCCATATATATTCACACCACCTGCTTCTGCACCTGCTACCCAAGCAGGACCCCCATATATATTTACACTACCACCATTACCTGTAGGTTTATCCCCTGCTGCTAAAGTAATATTACCTGCAGTTCCTGTACTACCTCGACCACCATATATGGTCACAGTACCACCATTTGTTCCTTCACCACCTGTCAATCCTATATAACCACCATTATTATTGTCCGAGTTCCCACCTTGTAGTTGAATGTCTCCACCTGTTTCATCTACAGAATTACCTGCTTTTACATTAATATTTGTACCAACATCACTATTAGTGTTATCTCTCAAATAAAAAGTATTACCTTCATAAGACACATTGAGTTTATAACTGCCATCTTCATCTGTACTTAAGAGATTTACTTCCCCCATAACAAAAAAGGTCTCAATTAAACCTTGATCTATAAATGATCTTATTGCACCATTCTCATAACTATACTTCACTTGTTCTGTAAATAACACTACTACTGAACCATTAGCTGGTACATATTGATATGGTTTACGATTATTGACACGACCATTTTGATCTTTACCATCATGTATATCACTTATATATATTGAAGATGAAGATCCGATATTAGTAATTCTTAAAGATAATGAATTTGCCATTTTTGATAACTCCTTGTGTTTATAAAGAGTTACCTATTTAATCAATATTAAACTTTAATCGCAGTGAAATATGTACCATTACTAGCCCCACTACCTTGTACTACATGAGAAGTAGGATTAGAACTATATGCTGTAAATTGAATATAGTCAGTAGAACCATTTAAATAGGTGATGCTTGATGCAAATAAAGACCCACCTGTAGATGTTGGAATAGGTGATTGAGTTATAGCAACAGAATCTAGTCCTTTTCTTATTTGTATATTCATTTGGTTTAAAGAAGAAGCACCTGCTGCAAACCATACACTATAACAGATATTATAATACCCTGGTAATGTAGGCTGATATTTATAAGTACTATTATTCCACCAGCTCAAAGGATCTAGTGATAATGTTTGATTATTTTGAAAGTGAATAATGTTATCTTCACTACTTGTAATTGTTTGATCACCTGATAACCTACCTGTGCAAATATAAGAAGCACTGTTACTGACTCTCACCCAACCACTACTTGTAGCTACTACTTCTAAAGTATCATTCTTATCATACATGAGATAAGAATTTAAACCATCAATAGTAGAACTATTAGTAGAAGCATTAACAGTAATAGTAGATGAAATATTACTAGGTGCTTTAATCACATATCTAGAACCTAAAACAGATGATGGTGCAGGTAAGTTAATAGTTTGACCACTATAACCTACATAGATGCTATCAGATTTTGTTAAAGTATAAGTAGTGGCATCACTTGCAACTTTAACAGCTACTTTATTATTTTGATAATGAATGGTCATTTGAAAAACCCTATCTAAGACTATAATATTAAATAGGATTTATATTTAAAAATTATTAAGCAGAAATTACAGCAACATTAAAGTCGATATTTTGAGCACCTGTACAAGTGACATCACAACCCAAAACAATAGATACCCCTGCATTAATTGTTTTGATATATGGAGTGATAGCTACAGCAACATTAGCTGCAGGGATATCCATAGTAACTAAAACAATCGCACCTGCTACTAATTTAGCATTTGCAAAAGGTACTGTTATAGAAGTATGATTACCATTAGCAACATTTACAGTAACTTTAGAAAAAGCACCTAAAGCACTCTTAGTCATATTATTAATAGTGGTATCTAAAGCAGATACTCCTGTTGTACTACCAATAATAAATTGTGTGGTAATATAACCTTCATTAATCAAACCACGAATACCACCTTGTTCAAAAGAAAAGGCAATTTGATCTGTGAAAACCATATCTACATGACCACCAACAGGTACATATTGTGGTGATTTTTGATTTTGTACACGACCATTAGCATCTTTACCATCATGGGTGTCAGGAATGTAAACTGAAGAATTATTTAAACCAGCATGGGTAACTCTTAAAATAATACCATATGACATAGTATATCTCCTTGAATGTTTTTTATCATCTATATCTTTATATAAAGAGATAATAGATAAATTATTTATTGAAAGAGGTAATCGTGTTACAAAAACAATTTATAAAAGACTACACACACTACTATAATGCTTTCTTCCTTTATAAAACAAGATACCCTGAACTCCAAGATGCTATCCTTGTTAATAAATTCTTAGCTTCCGAAAAAGCTGACTTATTACATACACTAAGTATTATGAAAGAAATCCTATCCTATTTGGATTATGGATATGATGATAATATAATCGAAGACCGAGTTGTCGTAGAGAAGATGGAAAGGGCGATTCTCCAAGATTCTTTTAACATAAACCCTAAAGATGTAGTCCTACTAAGTAATATAGAAGAAGATGACCTTCCTAACCCTAAAACTAGAAAAAAACAAAAATTTAAAATTAAAGGATTTGATGTTATTACTTATGACTTACAAAATAATGATGACTATGAACTCATATCTACAATCATAAGTGTATATGAGAAAAGAGCTAAACATCACTTACCTGAATTACTAAAACATAAAATCCCCTTAGTATTTACCTTTAGTGATTTTCACATATCTGATGCTTATGCTAGTTTTTTCTTAGGTAGTAAAGAAATAAATATCAACATAGCTAGAAGTAAAGAAGACTATGGCACTAAAAATATTTCTATCTATGTTAAAACACTAGCACATGAAATGGCACATTATATCTATTTTGAGATTTTCAATGAGAAAGCTAGAAAATATTGGGAAGGTGAATTTAATAAAGGTATTGATGGCGATGTGGTACAAGAATTACTATATGATATGGATGATTATGAAACATTATCTTCTTTCTTAAAAAGAATAAAACAAGAAGACCCTAGAAGATATGTACAAATAATTTCTATTCAAGATTTATACTCACCTACACTTTTGACTAGAACAAAAGGACAACTTAGTAAATATAAATATCATAAATCACCTGTATCTGAATATGGTAATCAAAACCCATTTGAAAACTTTGCTGAAGTTATAGGTTTCATATTAGGTTTTGGAACAAGGTCAGTCCTACCCGAATTACTCGGTAAAGCTAAGGTTTTATTTCCAAATTTAAGAGTGGCGAGTATTAGAAAAAGAATTAATCTATTTATGAATAGCAATATATATAAATCATAAATAGCGAGTATTAAAATGAGTGTAGTTTTTAAAAGAGGACAAACCCTTAGTCGTGGAGATTTAGACCTCTTCTTGACTAATAGTAGTGGTAATGTCGCTAATGCTGCAGATATAACCTATGCTATCTATTTCTCTGATAACCAAGTAGATGTTCTCATAGGCGACCCTGCTAGAATACCCGAAAATCCTGCTGTCGGTGAATATTATGCTTCTCTTAGAATACCTGCCACTGCTTCCTTTGGTACTTATAGAATAAAATGGGCAATTAGGGAACTTGTTAATAGTCCTGTTCAAAATGTAGTTCAAGAATTTGGTGTTGTCACTAATGACTCTATTGTAAGCTACGGTATGTCTGAAGCTATGAAGTCTATGGTAGATAAACTCAGAATACTTTTAAGAGACCAAAACCCTGATAAATTTTACCATTTCAGACCACCTGAAGCTGAAGCTGTTGTAGGTCAATATAATAGAGTCTTTGGTCAAGTATGGGAAGATTATGAGTTAATGGAATATATAGAAAGAGCTTTAGACTGGTGGAATATGATGCCACCTGAAACTGAAAATTACCGTACAGTAGAAGTTCTAGTCAATCAAAAACCTGCTTGGAGAACACCTATATTACAAGGTGCTATTGTATTCGCCGCTATGGCTCTACAAGCTAATTGGATTGTTGATGAATTTGATTATTCTATAGGAGGTATCTCTCTAAATATAGATAAATCTTCTAAATACGAGGGCTTAAAGAGTGCTGCTGAAAGCCAATGGCAAACTGCTACTGAAATGAAAGCTAGAACTACTAAAATCATCAGAGGTCTTGTCCAACCTAAATATGGTATCGGTGTTAGATCTGCATTCGGTCCTGCTGTCGGTCGTGGTGTCCTATCCCCTAGAAACTTTATATAATAAGAAAGAATAATAAAATGCAATTTTCATCAGAACAAATAGAAAAGATAATGTCTTGGATTTATAAGGGACTGTCTGCTACTGTCATTCCCCTCTTATATTGGCTTAATAGTATCTCTGTTGAAAATGCTGTTATTAATACAAAACTCTATACCCTACAAAATCAAATCCAAAGAATTGACTACCAAGTTTACGAAATCAAAAAAGAAATAAACAGTGATGCTATTCAAGATGCACAATCAAGACAGAGTATTAAAGATATAGAAAAGAATATAGATAATGTTCAAAAAAATCTTGTAGATATACAAAATATTCTCATTAAGGGAGAATGATCAAATGATAATCAATGACTTAACAATTATATCGGTATCTTTTGTTATTGTTTTAGTCAGTACCTCTGTATCTCCCGAAAAAGAGACTGATGTACCTAAACTAAAAATGGAAGAAATAGAATTATATAATCAAAATACTTCTTTACTTAATAAAGATGTTCTAAATAAATCTAAAGATACAGAACTTCTATCTGAAGACTTACTAAGTCTAGTAAAGGTGAAGTATCATGTTAAGTGAATCTCACACTTCTTTTGTATATACAATGCTTAGTTTTTTCTTGTATATCGGATTGTTTATCGTCTCTCAATTTGAAAAACCTAAACAAATAGAAATAAACATACCCTCTAAATTAAAACTTGAAGATATTAAACTTAATTTTGAGAAAAAGAAACTATTTGAAGAAAACAATATAGTCTTTAAGAGGTTTAATAATAGAGAAAATTTCATGTGTATGATTAAACCTAAAGATAAAAAAGTAGACCCTCTAATACTAGATAAAATTAAAAAAGAAACTCTAAACTTGAATAATAAAGCTAGAGATATTAAATCAAGAGTAAGACTTAAAAAAGCTATCGAAAAAGCTCACCATGAAATTGTAGATAAAAAGAAACTCTAAGTTGGTATAGTATAAAAAAACCTCAAAGGAGTTTATATCATGTCCGAACAATCTAATCTCAAAGTCGTAGGCAATCTATCTGAAAAGCAACTTGCACAATTCAATGAATTAAAGCAAACTGCTGTTCAACTTGTTAATCAAATCGGTGCTTTAGAAGTTAAAAAAGCAAGACTTCTTGCTGATGTTGATGCTAATGAAGAAAAAGCTCAAAGCCTACTCAAATTAGTTAAAATGCAATTTGATCTATCCGAAGACTCACCTTTTCAAATTTTAGAAGATGGTCGTATCGTTACACCTAACTCTTAATCTCATATAAATAATCTGTATTATCTAAATCCTTATTTAACACCCTCTCATAATCTATACCATTTAACTTCTTTCCTATAATTATAGGTATATAAGTACTCTCATATAAACTATCTAGTTCTTTGTTATACTCTTTTTGAATATGATTTAAAACTACAAGGTCTTTCTTTAAGAGTGCTTGTTTTAAACGATCTTCTATATATTCTCCTAGAATACCTTTATCTTCACTTAAATTGAAAAGATACTTATATACTCCTATAACAAGAGATTCAGCACTATCTACTTTAGCTCTTGCTCCTAAAACTTTCTCTGTTAAAGAAAACATATCAAAATTACTATCTAATAACATAGGTAAAGATAACTTCTCTACACCGTCTACTTTAAACCTACGATCTAAATAAAAATTACCTGATTTAAAATCACCTGTTAAGACATTCAATTCTTTTGAACCAAAATCTACTTTACTAGAGGTATTGGGTGAACTAATTGTCTTATCTACTATAGATGGAGGGCTAAAATTCATTGATGGTGTTATATAACACTTAGCCAATTCTTTAATCTGTTCATCTGTATAAGATGTTGCTTTATTCTCTTTTAACAATCCTCTTAACAAATCTGTAGTTATTGTTAAAGCAATAAGTCTTTTAGGATTAGTGTCCGCATATACTACATCCGATATAACAGGTGTATCCTCTACATTGATTTCAAACATGAAATGGTCTGTATGCGGACCCTCTTCAAAAAAGTCATAATTTAAACCTGTCTTCAATTCAAATTCATCTAAATAATTATTATCTACTCTTACTAATAGTGTCTTGATTCTACACCCTTCTTTATCATAAAGATTATATGACTTATAAGATTGTAAATTAAGAGGAATACCTGCAACTTGATTTACCTCTGTATTCAAAATATTATGATATAAGACGACATTCTCTTTAAGAGAGATATTAAATTCACCATTACGAGTAAATTCATGATTTACAAAAGTTGCCCATTCTTTAGTAATACTCCTTGTTTCATAAAAGCAAGGAATGAAATTACCCTCAGGATCTAAAGTACCATATTTCTTACTTGGTGATTTTCTCAAATAAATCTTATTTAATTGAACGATATCTACCATTGCACGAGCTTTTTTCATCTCTGTAAAGAGTGTATTTAAATCACATGATGGAATTTGACCAGGATTTTTCACAAAGGGAATATTAGGCTTTCTCTTTAAAAGAAAAGCATCAATATGATCAAGTGCTACAATTACTTCTTTAGTTGTTGTTGCATCTTTAAAACGAGAAATTAAAACACGATCTAGACCTCTATAAAGAGTATCTCTTGCATTATAAAAATCACCTAATGAGAAAAACACCCTTGAGAAAGCGATAGTTAAATATCTATCTAATTCTTCTTCCTCTGTAAGAGAATCATAAACAGTCTTATTGATCTCTTTATAAGAATAGATTTTAGGATTTACAGCTGAGATGTAATAAAAATCTTTATTACCACCTAATACGATATTCTCACCAATACAGACTTTGTATTCTCTGTCTCCGACAACAGCTAATTTATTATCTTGAGGAGCTTCTTCTTTAACAAGAAAGAAGAGATTATTTGTAGCTAACTTCATAATGAAATCCTTTGTAAGAAGTTTATAGCTTATATTATATTAAATAAGGAGTCTTGCTATGTTGAAATTTTCAAAAGACAATGTTAATGAGTTTTGGAAAGCTGTTGAGAATGAAACTGTTATAAACCCTGAAACTAAAAATAAAGTGAAACTTAAATCTTTAAGACCTGAAGAATTTGACAGTCATAAACAAATTTTAAAACAATATTGGGACAAGTGGGAGAAGTCTAAAAAAGAAACCACTAAGAAAGAAAAACCTAAAAAGAAATTAGATTTAAAAGACATCAAAGCTGACTATAAAAATCAACTTTCTAATGAAGAAATAGAAGAGTCATTTAAAAACCCTGAAGTATATAAAAAGAATTATATGGCTACTACTCCACAAGGTAGTCAATTACTAGGAACTAAACACTTAGATGATGATTCTAAAGATTGGATAGAGAAGAGTTTATTACCTAATGTTAAAGACTTTATAGAACAAGCTAAAAAAGATGGTAAAGAAATTGTTTTCTTAGGTGAAGGAGGTCAGGGAGATGGAGATAATTATCCCGAAGGTGGAGAACAAGAACTTGTAGGGAATTTAGTTTTAGAAGCAGGAGGTAAAGCAGATACTTGGGATGGTAAAGATAACCAATTAGGTATGGCTAACTCAGCTGTTGCTAAAGCTATGAAAGAAGATTTAGGCACTACTGAAGCTGAGAGAATGACTTTACAATTAGCTTTAAATATAGGGCATGGGAATAACATTAAAGAAGAGATGGAATGGTTTAATGAATTACCTAAAGAGATGCAAGAAGAGGGTGAGAAATTTTTAAAAGATAATGGCTATGATGGTAAATTCCCACCTAAGAATAAAAAGGATGCTCAAAAATTATATGCTTTAACTTTTCCTAGAGATTATAATAAACCTGAACAGAAGATATCTCAACTTATGGATTATGCTAATGACTTTAGGGGTAAGAATATAATTAAGAAAATTAAAGAATATGAGGATCAAGGTAAAAGAGTTTTAGTTACACCTGGTGCAGATCATGTTTATGCTTTAAGAGATAATTTTAAGAGTCCTTCACCTACAAATAAATCACCTACAAATAAGAAAGCTCACCTTATAACTTATGCTATTAAGGTGGCTTATAACAATAAAGACCTTAGATCAGAGATTTTATCTCTCTTAAAGAGATTATAGATCAGAATATAAGTTATGTTTTCTAGAAGAGCATAATATAGTTATATATAGAACATAATATTTATATATAGAACTTGGTTATATTTTCTATATAACAGAATATATATTATATACAGAATATATTATATATAGATAATAGAGAGCTGTCAAGTTTATTTTTATCCTTTATAAAATCACCTTATATATCATATACTTTATATGGGGAGATTAAATATGACTGCAGGTTGGGAATTATCTAGATCACCTTATCCTATACCACCTAAAAATACATCTGCTCTTTCACCCTTTATAAAAGGTGTTATAGACTTAAGGTGGGAAAGTCCTTCTTATATTCACCAAAACGAAGGGTGGGTTATTCGTGGGGTGAATATTTATAGATCAAATACTTCAGATAGAGGTCCCTATAAAAGAATAAATCAAACCCCTATAGGTGGTGAATATTATAGAGATGTTAGCCTTACTGAAATGCAATATGATGAGGTAGTAACCCATTGGATATCTAAATATCAAGAAAATGGAACTTATACCTTTCAAACTAAATACCCTATTGCTCGTATAGGTAGTGCTATCGAACCTACAAGTTCAGGTCGTGATGTTATTGTTAAAGTAGATGGTCGTATTACACCTGTGGCTTATATTGTAGGACAAACAGGTGAAGTTACACTTAGTCAAGGTTATAAATTAGACCCTATAAATAGCACCACTACACCTGATCTTATTATAAATGAAAATAGTGTCGTCACCATTACATACCTCGCTTATAGTCATTCAGATAGACTAGGTTATTTCTTAGATAAAAACACCTATTACAGAATAACTACAGTAGCTGAAGACCCTATATCAGGTGGCTTACAGGAAACACCTATAAACTATGCTGTTCCTTTTAGTGATATAGAAATAGAAAAAGTAGATTGGATGTGGCGAGAGGGGATTAGAAGAAACCAATGGGCTTTAGAACAAGGTGGTGAAAGAGTTAGATTATTCTTAAAAAAGATTGTAGGTATTCCTTGTGCTTGTAGGGATTTTAATAGAAGAACTCTTATATATGCTAAACAACCTGATTCTAGGTGTATTATTTGTTTCGGTACAGGTATAGAAGGTGGTTATGATGGTCCCTATGATATAATTATAGCACCTGATGATGCAGAAAGACGAATTAGTCAATCTGTTCAAGGTCGTAGAAAAGAACACTCCTATGAAACCTATATCGGTCCTAGTCCTATTGTTCAACAAAGAGATTTTCTAGTTAAACAAAATAATGACAGATATAGTATCGGGCCCGTAAGAAGACCTAATGCTAGAGGTAATGTTTTACAACAACACTTTAATTTAGGTTATCTTGATGTCACAGATATAAGGTATCAAGTTCCTATGGATGGTGTACCTATAACATGGCAAAAGACTAAATACACATATCAACCTATTAGAGATACTTATAATCCTAGAGGTGATGCTCCATATCAAACAGAACCCGATTCAGCAATTCCAATGGAAACAGGAAGACAAGATATTTCTAAGGATCATTTACTTAGAGGTAGAACAGCTGTATGGGAAAACCATAATAGTGGAGGTTAATGATGGCTATAAATATAAAACCCGATATGACAGGATCTAGCTTTAGTTCTAAAAACAAGAAATTTGTACTTAGGACTAAAGCTATGAATCAGAGAGCTTTAGAGAGGGGCATAAATAAGTTACAATTACTTAGTTATATCGATGTATTTGGTGAAGAGATAATAGATGGTATAGAATATCATGCTAGAGAAGCGTCAAGAAAATTTGATGCTGTTCCTAGAGATGAGAGATTTTTTAAATCTTTCTATTATGAGATAGAAGGTGAGGGTGTTGCAATATATAGTAAATGGGAATGGATAACTAAGTATTTAAACAATCATGAACCTGAGAGGATGGATTGGTTAACAAAACAAGGGAATAGTACATTATCGGTAATACCGTTAAAAGATAGTAAGGGGCAGATGATATTTAGAACAGTTCCTTTAATGAAAAATGATGCTTGGATACACCCTGCAATAAAAAAATGGACATGGATAGAAAAAGGGGTTGCAAGAGGAATAAATAAAGCTATAAATAGAGTGTTGCAACTAATAATGATGAAGGAGAATTTACCTTGAATACAGACAAATTTATAGATGACATTATAAAAGAGATTTTAGAATATACATCATCTCAAGACACTCCTAATTTTGTATATAGTGTAAAAATACAAGATAAAGAGGGGAATGAAGAATCCTTAAATGGTTTATATTATATGGATATAGAGAATAATACACTTATCCTAAAAGAAAAATAAGCTATGTACCATAATCTGACACTTCAAGTAAGAAGTCTTATAATCGAAGAATTAAAAGCACATTGGGCAGATCACCCTAGATACCCTGAAATGTCTTATAACATACAAGGTAAATATAGTTTTGAGCAGAGACCATTATTTGGAATGGTAGTTAAGACAAGTAGCATGAGTAATGTTCCTTTAAATGCTCAAAACTATATAGGTGAAGTTCAAGGTTATTGTCTTGTTGCTCAAACAGGTGGGAGTAATAAAACATCTTCTATTGAATGGGTTAGAGAACATCCATTGCCAAGTAGACAAGGTGAAGAAGGTATCTATATATTAGATATAACTGAAACAGAACCTACAGCTAGAACATATATGGTGAATATGGTTCAATATAAGAAGAGAAAAGAAACAGCACCTGTTTTTACTTCACCTACGACTATTGAACTATTAGGTACACCTGTAGATAATACGGTTAAAATTATAGAATACCCCTCTCGTATGAGTTTTACGGATTATACAATAAGTGGAGAAACTATAACTTTAAATGAGCCTTTACCAAAAGGGATATATTTAGAGATAAATTATGTGGAATACATAACAGATTTTGAGCCATATGAAGTAAGACCTGATTATACATATAGTGAATTGATACCAGGTGTGTTAATACATTTTGGTAGGAATTTAAATGACGGAGATCAACAAGCAGTAATTGTATATGAAGAGAGAAAACCTGTATATAGAGAATATGGTGGTCGTTTTGATGTATCAGTAGATATAGATATAATAGCTCGTGATGTACATTCACAAGCTGATATATCAGATCACATGATGGTATGGATATGGGGTGTATTAAGAGATAAATTAACATCATGGGGATTACATATGAGTGAAGTGAGTTATGGTGGGGAATCGGAAGAAGCCTATGATGAAAATGGTGATGATTATTTTTATAATTCGAGTGTGAGTTTTACCTTACAAACAGATTGGTTTATTCATGTACCGATTATAGAAACCTTTAAGACAATAAAGAGTATAGATTTGATACCTGTGGAAGTGTTACCTCCGACTGATCCTTTATTAACAGTAGGAAATGATTATTTGAAGCAAAGAATAAGATAATTTATTTATTTACACTATATAAGTAAATAAGGAGTCTTAAATGCCTATTGTTAAATTTCAATGTCATAGTTGTGGTTTTCGTTTCTCTAAGAGAGTAAATCTTGGAGTAAATGATACTGCTTGTCAGAATTGTAAAGATCAAGCGATTTCTTTAGAAGCTAAAGTTTCTATTGGTTATGATGCTAACATAGATGGTGTAGTTCGTCCTCAATCTTCAGGGATTGAATCTTTAGATACTGATATAGAAAGAGTAGTAGCTAAAGACTCAGCTGATAAATGGAAGCTCATTTCTCAACGAAGAAATGATAAACTAGACATCATAAATGAAACTAACGAACATGGTAGACACTTAATAGTAGCACCTGATGGTGAATACTTTATGAGTAAACCAGATAGTGTTAATTTAAAGACCATTAAAAACGATGCTCGTACACATATGGGAATAGATTTTCAACAAGAAACTACTTAATTAAGGAGTTATATTATGGCTATTAGAGGCGGTTATGCACCACCAGGTGTTTATACAGAAAGTATATTTCAAACCACTAATCCTACTACTGTTGTTTCAGGTAGAGTTCCTCTACTTATCGGTACAGGTAAAGAAGTGGTTAATACTATTTCTTCTACTATAGTTAGAGGTTCTTCTTCTACTATAGATCAACAATCTGTTGATGAAAATATGTCAGGTCGTGGTGTTTTAAGCTACGACCCTAATGGTAATCCTATTATTGGCGACTTTGATGGTAATACCACCCAAGTCCAAGTACAACATTTCCCCATTGTTGATGGCACAGGTACAGGTACACCTGCTACTAATGGTAATAGTATTCTTGCTACCGTTAATGGAACTGTTACTGTTGTTCTTGGGGTTAATGCTTCTAAAGGGGTTATTACACTAGCTCAAACTCTTCAACCTACTGATGTCGTTCTTGTTAGCTATTATTTCAAAAGAACTGACACCCTAGTTGAAGAAGAAGATGTTTCTAGTCAAGTTACTACTGATAGTGCTGAATTACTTGGTGCTCAAGGTACTTTTGCATTTAATAATTCTACCACCAGCTTTATTGTCACCGTAGATGGTACTAAATATACTATCTCCACACCTACTGTTACCACTACTAGAGCAGATGATCTTGCAACTATGGTTGCTCTTATTAATGCAGGTAGTGCGGGTTCTCTCGTAGCTGATACATATACTGATAATAACAATGAAGACCAAATCATCCTTACTGCTGATGTTTCTATTAAAATTGGGAATGGAAGTGCTAATTCTGTTCTTGGTTTTACTGTTGATCAAACTACTAGCCGTAATGTAAATTTCTATACTAACTTCTTCCCCATCGTTGACGGTTCTAATGGTGGTATTCCTACTACCGATGTCACTGATATTACTGTTACTGTAGATGGTACTGAAGTTGTCCCTACTGCTGTTGATGGTGTTAATGGGTTCTTCACCCTATCTAACCCACCTGCTTCAGGTGCTGAAGTTTTAGTTACTTACTATTATAATAGCTTTAGAAACCAATTTGATTACTTACCAGGTTCTAACATTACAAGTGTAGAAAGTGTCTCTCTTGTTGCTGATGGCTCAGGTGGTGCTTCTTCTAACTTCATCGAAGGTGTAGACTGGGTTCTCAAAGATGATAAAATTTATTGGGGTACTGTAGCTGTTGTTTCTGAAGGTGTTACTGCTGATGGTACTTTACCTCTCGGTCAAAGCCAAATCACTGCTAATCTTAAAGATGAAAAAGTATATCTTGCTGAATGTACTAGAGTTGTAGATACAACAGTTACTCCAGCTAGACCTCTTCCAAGCACCTTTAAATTACCCTACCAACCCGTTGATGGTACAGGTACAGGCACTCCTACTTCAAGAACTGACCTTGTTCAAGTTAAAGTAGGTTGGAATATTTCCGATGCCCTAGAGAAGTCTAATTCTACTGTTGTTAGAGTCAATCCTAATGACTCTACTATCACTTTAGCTTCTGTTGTTGAAGAAGGACAACAAGTATTTGCTACCTTCTATCATAGCAACTTATCAGACCAAACAGTTGATGGTAATAACCCTTATGTAATTACAAACACTCTAGCAGGTGCTAGTAATGTAGGTAAATACACCGTATCTGTTAAAGGTGCTACTAAATATGGTGTTACCTTAGGTCAAAAAGGTGCTTCCCTTGATGGTATTGATTTAGTATTCCCCTCAGGCAGTGAATTATATCCAGATGCTCATTTAATTGGTGGTACACCTGTTAATGAAACTGTTACCGTTACATTCGCTGAATCTGATTCTAATAGTGCTTTATTTGTATCTCCAGGTGCTGAACCTTACTTCCCTATTGCTACTAAGAGTGATGAAATTGCATTAAAAGTAGATGATGTATCTCTCGTAGGTAATGTAAGTTTATCTAATTGTACTACTGCTACAGGTGCAACAGGTGGTCTTGCTCAACTTGTTAGTCAACACCTTGTTTATACTAATGATAGCAATAATACTACTTTAGATTTTACAAGTGGCACTAATGGCTTAAATCTAAAGATTGACAACCAAGAAATGAATGTAAATTTCACAGTTGCCAATAACAAAGATGTAACTGACATTGTAGATGCTTTAAATGCTTGGTCTTTAGATACAGGTACTTTAGCAGCACCTAAATATATCGCCATGACTAAAATGAGTGGTGGATTACAAATTGTTGTTAATTCCTATGATACATTATCATTCCAATATGTAGGTAATAATAATGGTGCTACAGGTGAAATTAGTATTACTATTCCTCCTGCAGCATATACTACTGCATCTGCTCTTGCTACTGCTATTAAGTCCGAAATTGATTCCGAAATAGCTTCTTTTGTAGGTGGTAATGTTGATTTTACTGGTTTAGAACTTAATGTCTCCGAAACTTCAGGTCATCTAGTATTCACCCTCTTAACATTACCTAATGCTGGTGATGGTGGTACTGATGATGATTATGGATATATTGAATTTATTAGTCAAGCTGTAGATACTGATGATTTCGCTATTATTGCAGGTATTGATGCTGATGCTCCTGATGAAACTCAAACTAAATTCGGTTTCTTACCTATCGCTTCTTATAGCCGAGCTACTCTTAATTCAGGTGCTTTAGTAGATCACTTAATCCTAAGAAACAGATTAATCCCAGGTAATAGTTATTATTTACCCACAGGTGAAATCGGTGTTCGTGTTATTAGTGGTACTTCTATGACTAATCTAGGTCTTGAACCAAGTTTCAGTCCTGCTCTTTATCAAGGTGCTGTTCTTGAAGCTCCAAGTATCAAATTAACTATCGGTTGGTCTGAAGGTCAAGAAGTTGGTGAATCTCAAGCTGCTGTTACTTTCTATGATGGTACTACACCAAGTATCTCTTCTGCTAACAATGTATTTATTATTGATGTTAGTGGTACTACTGTTGTTACTACCTTTGGTACTACAGGTGCAGGTACTCTAACTTCTGTTTCTACTATCCAAAGCCAAATCGACTCAGCATTTATTGATGCTGGTGTTGATGCTTCTATTAATATTGAAGGTGCTGGTATTAGAATTGTATTAAATAATGCTGTTGTAGGTAGCTACTTAAAAGTCCTTAATGGTAGTGCTAATGATATTCTTGGAACAGCTAGAAATACTACCTCTACTTCTAAATCAGTTTCTGCTTCTCAAATTGTTAGTGCTTTGATGAACCATCAATCAGCTACTTTAAGTGATTTGTTATTTGGTGTATCTCCAAGTGCTAATTACTTTGCTAGTGGTGCTGTTGCTTATGTTCATACTTCTTCTACAGGTAAAAAGTATGTAGCATTTGAATCTCTAGGTGAAGGACTTGATTCTAGTTTAGAATTTACAGGTGGTAATGCTATTACTACTAAGGGTAATGGTTTAAAGATTGTAGTCGGAGATGGTGCTGTCGGTGAAGATGGTATCAATGGTTTCTATGTGACATCTAACCATCCTAAAGGTTCAGGTACTGCTAATACATCTAAGTTTAATGATGGTATTGGTCAAGACGGTGTAGTAGGTCAAACTTATGTAGATGCTGTAACAGGTTTAACATTTACTATCCTTGCACAAGAAGGCAATATCAGTTATCCTATAGACCCAACTTCTTATTTCACTTGGAAAGTTAGTTCTACCTTTACTTGTAATAGTAATATTCCTATGAATGTTATTAATGGTGTAGAACTTGTAGTAGCTAATACCACTAATATTGCTGTTGGTAATACAGCTTATGTAGAAACTTTTGATAAAGCAGGTAAAGAACCTGATGTAGGTCAAGTTTATTATGTAAGTTTCACTAAAGCTAAGAGTGATTTTGGCACTAAGGTATTTACAACCCTTAATGATGTTATTGAAGAATATGGTGATGTAAGTTCTGATAATTCATTATCTCTTGCAGCATATATAGCTTATATTAACGGTGCTTCTGTTATTGCTTGTAAGCAAATTGCTAAAGAACCAGGTCAAGGTGATTTAACAACAGATCAAATTCTTGTAGCTTTAGGTGAAGTTGAAGGTCAAATTACTATCGGTTTATTACCCTCTGTGATTTTACCTTTAGTTCCTGCTAATGAATCTATCCTTGCTGAACTTTCTAAACATTGTGATTTACAAAGTTCTTTAAGATACAGAGCAGAAAGAACAGCTATTATGGGTTTTGCTGCAGGTACTACACCTAAAGAAGCAGGTCGTCTCGCTTCTTTAACTAACAGTGCCCGTGTTCGTGTTGTTTACCCCGATATTACTTCTTTAACTTTAACTGATGCTTTAGGTAATTCTAATACCTTTATCGTTGATGGTAGATACCTTGCTGTTGCTATGGCTTGTACCTCTGTTAATGCTAATTCAGATGTTGCTACCCCCTGGGAATCAAGACCTATTACAGGCTTTAATGGTATCCTTAGAACTCTTGATGCTGTTGAAGCTAATCAAGCAGCTCAAAAAGGTGTCACCATCCTTGAAAACCAAGTCGGTCGTATTAAAGTTAGACATGGTTTAACCACTAATATGTCTAGCCTTCTTACTAGAACTCCTACAGTTATCCAAATTGCTGATGAAGTTCAAGTTAGAATGAGAGATTTACTCGACCCTTATATCGGTCAAAAGAACCTCCCAGGTATTGCTATCCAATTACAAGGTCAAATCACTTATGCCTTTAAACAACTTGTAAGAGAACAAATTATTAGTTCCTTTACTGGTATCAAAGTTACTCCTGATCCTGTAGACCCAACTAGCATTATTGTTGAAGCATACTATAAACCTGTATTCCCATTACTCTATATTCAATTTACTTTCTATGTTCGCTCTAGCGACTAATTAAGATTATAATTTATATATACTAAACTCCTTTATATAATTAAGGAGTCTTTATATGTTATATAACAAAAAATTTATTCGTCTCGGTAGCACTACTTCTGTAGCTAAATTAGCCTTTCCTCACTTATTTACTAAAATCGCTTCTGATAAACACACTATTGTTGCCGATATTATATCTTATGGTATCACCGATGCCATTCTAGGTTCTGCACCTATTTATACCTCTATGAATACTGATGTTCTAGAAAAAACTAAAGGTAAAATTAAACTCTCCGATGAATCCTACTTCAGACCCTATGATTCTATTGATGGTATCGTAGGTGGTAATATCCTTTTCACAGGTGTTATTGAATACGATGACCTCGCTTCTCACCTTACTATGCTATTATTATCCTATGGTAATGAAAGAGAAATATATAATACTCTACTTATAGATTTACAAGATGAAGAAGGTAAAGATACTTTAAGTGTAGCTATTCAAAAAGAAATCACTTATTTCGATAGAGCTAAATCTCAAACCTTTATGGAAGAAGCATTTGAAGACGGTTTAAACTTAGCTAAAGAAAATATGATCCGTATCACTAGTCAAGAAACTAAATCAGCTAAAATCGTTAAACAAGCCGTTACTTTTGAAGCTAATCGCCTTAAAGTCGCTATCCCCATTATGATTACCTATAAACTTGAAGGTATTCGTATGTTAGATGAAGAAGATTAATATAATATTAGTTAGATTTTCTCTAACAAAGGATATTATATGATCGGTGATTTTTTTGAATCCCTACAAAGACCTGATATTAGACCTAAACCCTGGATGCTTAAAGTCGATCTTATTCTCGGCACTAAAGATAATATTAAACAAGCTATTGATGAATGTCTTGCTTCCTCCCATTATGGTATAGACTTAGAAACTACAGGTCTTGATAATCGTGTCTTTAATGGTAGAACTAGAGACCAAATTGTCGGTATCTCTATCGCCCCTAATGATAAAAAAGCATACTACTTCCCTATCCGACACTCCAAAGGGGAAGAACATAATGTAGGTTGGTCTATTATTGAAAGAGAATTTGGTAGATTACTTGACGAATCTGCTACTGCTATTCCTGTCTTTCATAATGCTGCTTTTGACCAAGAATTTCTTGTTTATTCTAGTGATGCTCGTATGGGTGAAAAACGATTCGATAAACCTAGACTATGGGAAGATAACTTTATTATGGTCGCCCTTATGAACCCTAGAGATAAGGGGGGTCGTGGGTTAAAACATCAATCTAAAACTCGTTTAGATTATGAAATGATCGAACTTGATGAACTTATTCCCGATAGTAAAGTTAAAGACTATTCTACTTTAGACCCAAGTTGGGATGCTAGTGTATGGTATGCAGCATCTGATGCTCTCTGTACTCTTAAACTCTATCATGATATTGCTAAAGAGTTCCCTAAAGAAATGCTCAGTCTTTACACTATTGAAAAAAAATGTAATACTTCTGTTAGGTGGATGCACAGAAATAGAATCTTTGTCGATAGAGAAAAGACACTATCTTTTATCAAAAAAGGACAAAAAGAATGGATGGAATCTGTTATTGAAGTATATGAAGGTGCTAAAACCATCATCGGTAGAGATATTATGCCTAACTCTATTAAAATCATGACAGGTAAAATTAAAGGCATTAATAAATTCGATACAGATAGCACTACACCTTATAAAGAAGTTTTAGAACAAGCTAGACTTGAAGCTGATCGTAATTATGACACAGGTACAGAATTAACCTATAAATCTGTTGTCCCTAAACTTGATGGTAAAGGAACTGAAGAAATAGAATTTCCTGAAACCTATGATATCTTCTCTCCTCAACAATTAGGTCTCTTATTCAGAGAATTGAAAATACCTAATTTACAAACTACTGATAGTGGACAAGTAGCTACAGGTGCTGATGTTCTTGATGAAGTTATTGAAAAAGCAGAAGAATCCTTCCCCTTCATGAAAAAGATTAAACGATTTAGAGAACTCGCTAAAGCTCTCGGTCAATATCTTATCCCCATGCTTGAAGATGTCGGTCCTGATGGCACTCTTAAAGCTAAATTTAATCAATTCGGTGCTGATACAGGTCGTTTCTCTTGTGGTACTACTTCTGACCCACAAAAAGTTAAAGATGGTGGTTGTCGTGTCCCATTTCAAGGGATACCCTCAGGCTATGATCCTAAAAGACCTGAAATCTCTTATAGAACTAGAGAATGTATCTCAGTAAGAAACCCTGATAATTATCTTGTAGCTATAGACTATGCAGGGGTGGAATTAAGACTTATTACTAATCTCTCTCAAGAACCCTTATGGATTGAAGAGTTCTTTAGATGTTCTTCTTGTAATCGTAAATACCCTAAAGAAAGAGATAATGAAGGATTTATTGCTTCTCCACCACCTATTTGTATTTGTGGGTCAGATAAAATAGGTGATTTACATACTCTTACTGCTGTTGCTTTCTATGGAGAAGAAGCTAAAAAGAGACCTGATTGGAAAGCCTTAAGAGGTAATGCTAAAGGTGTTAACTTTGCTTTATGTTATGGTGGTACAGGTAGGGCTGTTGTTACTGCTATTGGCTGTTCTCTTGAAGAAGGTGATGATAAATATCAAACCTTTATCTCTACATATAAAGGTTTAAGTGGTTGGTGGAAGAAGAGTCAAGAATATGCAAGACAGAATGGGTTTATAGCAACAGCATTTGGTCGTAGGATGCCTATGCCTGATATTAACAATAAGAAAGATTTTAAGTTAAAGAGTAAAGATGAAAGAAAGTCAGTAAACTCACCTGTTCAAGGTACAAGTGCTGATATTACTAAAATCTCTATGAGTTTAATTTATGATGCTGTAAGAGAAAGAAAATGGGACGATAAGTTAATGATGATCTTAACCGTCCATGATGAAATTGTTTTTGAAATCCATAAAGACATTATCGGTGAAGCGATACCTTTATTATGTAATCTTATGGTAAGAAATAAAGCAATAGCTAAAATGGGTTGGATTGTACCTTTAACAGTAGATGTTGAAATCGGTAAAGATTGGTCAGTTCCTTATGATCTTAAAGAATTAAGAGAAGGTAAAGGAGAAGATGAGTTTTTAGTGAGTGTGTTTAAAGAAGAACATAAAGAGATTAAAGATCCAGGTGTAGTTAAGTTAGTAGAAGAAGTAAAAGCTGATGTGGAATATGAGGTGAAAGAGTTATCTGATGAGAGTGCTAAAAACTTAGTGGAATGGTTAAAAGAACATAGAGAGAAGAAAGTGAAAGTGGTATTTGAGAATAGAGATATTACATCATTGATTAAGTTATAATAAATATATATAGTCATAGTCATAAAGGAGACAATGACTATGAAGAAGTTAAAAGATTTATTTTTAGAGTGTAATGATAAGAGAATACCTGAAAAAGACTTTATGAGTCAATTTTGTAATTATTGTAAGAATACCTCATGTGAAAGAGCAGGTTGGGGGTTTTCTTCATGGGATGAGAGAATAGGGACACAAGTAGAGAGATTTTTTCATACCCCTACAATTAAGCAAGAAGAAGCATCTAAATATTCTTTCTTAACTGATTTTGATGTATATAGGGAGGGTAAGATAGAAGTATGGGGTCCTGTGTCAATAGAAGAACCTAAACCTATTATAACACAACCTTCTTTCTTTCAAAAAGATGAAAAAAAAGTTGAAGTTCCTATTGTCAAAGATGAGTTTAGTGCTTATAATACGAACATAGTAGAATTTATAGATGAGAGTATACCTGTAGAGAAAACTACAACAACATCTGTAAAGAATACTGATCCCTGGGCAGTACCTCCAAAGACTTTAAAAGTAGGAGGTACATTTAAGATGTCTTAAGAAAGGACATATAAAATGGAATTATATGAATATGCAAAAAAAGGCATGACTATTGTTATGCCTTTAAAAGAGAGAAAAAAGTATAAGGCTGAAAACTTAGTACTAGAACATATTATCTCTAGTCCCTCTGAAGTATCTGATCTAAGTACTTTCTTAGATACGAATAAGTATATTTTTTTAAAGTGGGAATATGCAACAGAAAATGAAAGAGACGAATGGAGAGAGTTTTTCAATCAACTCCATGCAAATCAGAAGATAGGAAAAACTTTATCTGTAAAAACAGGACAAATGGCACATGAATATACTTCAAGGAATATTATTGTTATAATGCCTGAAAAAGAAAGAAAGTCTTATAGGGCAGAAGCATCTGTAAAGAAGATGATTATTTCACACCCTAAAGAATTGGATAAATTTGAAGATAAGAGTAAATATATCTTTTTAGGATGGAGTGATGGACATGAAGAAGAAAGAGAGGAATGGAGGAAATTCCATTCTATGTAAGAAAATTCAACCTGAAGGGATTATACCACCTGATCTTTTAATCAAGTTATATAAGAAAGATATAACTTGTATAAGTGAGTGTCAGGAGTGGATAAAGAAATATGGGTTAACTATATTATTTGCTCGGGGTATAGCTAAAGGGTGGGAAGATGTTTATATGGACGATAAAGGTGAGATTTGGATATATGACGAATCTCAAACAAATTATCCATCAGTAAAAGAGTTAAGAAAAGAAGCATCTAAATATGGCTTAGAAGTGTTACAAGAGGTAATATGTCTAGGTAGAAATAAAAAAAAGATACTAGATTTTCTTGAAAACATAAAAAATAGTGGTAATATACCAATAGGTATAGATGATACCAACAAACCAAATAAAAATGGAGATCAAAATGACAATTAGTCAAAAACTCGCTGAGATTCAAAATCTCTTAGCTTCAGTAGCACCTGAAGCAACAAAAGTAGATAACGGTGTTAAGATTTCTTCTACACGCGTTCGTAAAGCTCTTCTCGAATCTATTAAGTTAGCTAAAGAATTGAGAGTAGAGGTTCTTAATTCTGTTAAGAAAGAAGAACCTAAGGCTTAATAAACCTTTGCTCCTTCAGTATGGATTTTTCGTTAATAAAGCCCTCCTAAAAAGAGGGCTTTGTTATTTTAAGGAGAAATTAAGATGGATATCTTTATAGGTTTTATCTGTGTATATTTATTAGGATGGGTTTATTGCTGTATTAAAGTAGATGAATTGTATTTCAAATATAATAAAGAAAGTCTTACTCTTATGTGGATTAGTCTTATTCATTATATCATCTTCTTTTTTATATGGTATATTGAATTTATACATTCCCTTAGAGATTATAAACAATGGGAAGAAAAATGGCAAAATAAAGCTATTAAACTAAGGATATAATAAAATGATTTGCTGGTTTAATTGTAATGGTAATTATGTACAAAGCAACTTTCTATGTTTTTATTTACCTTATAAAATGAAAGCACACCCTTGTGGTTTTTATTTAGAAAAAGACATAGTTTCTCTAAGAAAATCTATTTCTTTAATGACTGCAAGAAGTTTAATAAAGTTGGATTGGAAAATAGAACCGAATGTATACCTTGCACCTAAAGAATAAAAATTCTATGAAAAAAAAGGATATAATAAAATGATGCTACTTGAACCAAGATCAGAATTTGACTCGTGTGTTGTTGGTGTATGTTATGGCACTGATAAAGCTATCTATCTTGTCCTAGAAACCTTATATGAATTAAATAGAGAAGATGCTTTTGATTGGTTTGAGTATAATATATTAAGGTCTTTACCTTATCATGAAGATAGTCCTCTATTTATGAATACTGACTTTGAGTTAGAAGAATGATAATCTACTTAACTATAAAAAAATTTGAAGATGTAGAAAAACTCTATACTAATTTAGGTTTAGATATACCCACTAAAGAACAAGAGTCTTATATATTAGATTGTGATTTAAAGTTAAGAAAAAAACTATATTCTCAAGATTGGTTTTTTAAAAGTAAATCCAATGAAATAGAATTAGGAAAATCCGAAGAAACAAGGTTGTATATGTCTTTTAATGAAATTGAAGAATTATTAGAAGATACAAGGTTTCATTTTAAGAATGATTTAAATGTATGGGTGTGGCTAACTCAAGAAGGATTAAAGATATCAATGAAAGAATCAGATACTAATGCTTTGGAATGGATAGATAAAAGACGATCTAAATATACTACAATCTCTATAATTGAATGGTGTTAAATAAGACCTGCTTCTTCGGCTAGGTCTTTATCGGCAGTAGATTGTGTTTTACCACCACTTAAAAAACTATATATACGAGCTATTGCCCATTGTTGAGCAGTAGCACCAGGTCTATGTCCTGTTGTCCATGCTTTCAATCCTCTATCCCATACTTGTTCTAAAATACTTTTACTTACACCTGAAACTTTAGAAGCGGCTGCTAAGTAATCTTTTTTACTTGTACCTTTAAGTTCTTCTCTGATTTTCTCAGCAACTTCTGTTTTACTATATTGGCTTTTTCTAGTAGTAGCATCAGCATCTGACTTAAAGGGTTTATATAATTTCTTAGGGTCAGTCTCATTTTTTCTTTTAGCTATTTCTTTAGCTCTCTCTGTCCTCTCTTTACCTTTAAAACCACTAAGGTATTTTTTAGGAAGACCTTGATCTTTTTTCTTAGCAATATAAATTCTTGCTATTTTTTGTGCCATAGTTTCCATTTTAGATATTCCTTTTATGTATTATATATACATACACACTTTTTATAAAAGGATAACATCAATGGATTCTCTTGAACTCTCTACTTTAAAACTTGAATTATTGAATATAGCACAAGATTTAGTTTTAAGTATATATAAAGGCACAGCTAATGAACTCTCGGAAGAAGAGATGACATATGAAATAATAGATATAGCAAATAAGTATTTATTATTTGTTGGTGAAGATGATTTGAAATTTAATATTTTATTGATTGCACACAATAGAGTCATGGAAACAGATTGTGCTTTTTTGGAAGAGAAAACACAATCTGTTTTAGACATAGCTACTAAATACTTAGCATATACTGATAACGGATAACTACTAACTGATAACTACTAACTGATAACTACTAACTAACTTACTTTAAAGTAAGTGATATATTTCTCGTAGCCTCACCATATATCAGAGTGAGAGGAAAAACCTATCATAGACGATAGTAAGCTACAGATATGATAATAAACACAGCTAACATAAAAGTCAACTATTTTTTACCTTTTACACCCCAAAATTTACTCTTATTTTCATCGATTGAATAATAATTAATATTATACTCATGTTTAGCTTTAGCATCATTTGTTTTTCCATCATGGAAGTATCCTTCCCCATATTGCCATCCTGCGTGTTCATTCGCTCCTACACCTAAAATATCTTCAGCATATAGTTCTGCTTTTATATCTTCTAATTCTGCTTTCAAATTAGCTATTCTCATTTGTAACTGTCTACGATTCATTTTTTTAAAATCCTCTTTTAAAAGTATATACAATTACAAACATATAAATAAAAAAAAGGTCTAGTGCTACTTAAAACACTAGACCTTATAAGCTAATATTCTCTTCAAAGCCTATATACACATATATAGCATACTTTTATATTCTTGCAAATTATTTTTTTAAATTTATTTCACCCCTACTTTTAAGTATCTTTTTTCTCAGGAGTTTTTATGAAAACACTACTTCCTCTGCTATTAGTGTTGCCTATACACCTACTAGCAACACCACTCTCTATTACACCCATACCCTGGGTGCAATCAAACCCCAATATCCCCCACATAGCTCTTAATGGTCTCCCCACCCATTTACAAGCTATTGCTGAAGGTGGTAATTGCAACTCTTACTCTTACAGATGGGATATTAATGCTGATGGTGATTTCAATGACATTAATGAGAACCCTATCTCTATTAACAAAAATGCCTACTTCGCACCTCTCCACCTCGAAACCACCCTCCCTAATGCTCTCGGTAATACCTATATATTCCCTAAAGTAGAAGTTACTTGTGGTCAAGAAATAGCTACTGCTACATACCCCATTGAAATTATCGTTGACGGTATATGCACCAACTATATAAACGACCCTAATAATGCTAATTGTGGCAATGATGGTAATTTATCCTACACTCGTAAAATGTATTCTAACAGAGCCATTGATAATTCTATGTGGTATCTATTTAGACAAGCTATACATAAAACTAATGACTCTCTCCTACATGATGAACACCTTTGTTATATTCCTGGTAATCAAACTCTCTATACTACAGGACACACCCTTAATGTCTTTCTCAGAAGAGGTCATGGTTATGGTGCTAATAGAGATAATGACCCTTATTATAGAAACTTAACTCAATGTGGTCTTCACTCTATACTTGCTACTATGCAACTTAAAAATATAGGTTTCACCGATACTGATACTTTAGGCACTCCTAGTAAAGGTATGGAATTTGTAGCTTTGAATAATCTTAATGCTTTCTTTTGGGCAAGTTACGAGTCTACTGCTTGGGCTGAACCTCTCGCTAACTTTGGTAATCCTGATTATATATCACCTGTAGGTCGTGCAGGTATATATAACACCACCCTTAAAAATATAGGTCAAGATCTTATTGATGGTTTATTACAATGTACTACTTCTGATGGTGCTTGGTTTTATACTTGTATGAATATGACAGGTGTAACGGATGATGCTTCGACTAATGGCTGGGCACCTGAAGCTATCAGACTCCTTAAAAGAAAATTCTATAATATAGATTACGATTCTTTTAAAAATAAACAACGAACATGGCTATCCATACACTGCCCTAATGGTGTTTGTGCTTATGACGGACCAGGCACTAAATTAGCAGGTAATACCCTTGTAGGTTATGGATGGACTGAAAATGAGGAGATAAATACAAATGCTCAAGTATCTAGTTCTGTCAATGCAATTCAATCTTGGTATCTTACTGATAGTAACCATTGGGGTTTATACTATGTCTATGCTACTACAAAGGGTCTTAGGTCGTTTACTCCAGAAATAACTTATTTACCTAATGGAACTCATTGGGCAAATGAGTATATAGACTTCTTTATTACAGGCAAAAATAACACTAAAAACTCTAATGGTGCTTCAAAACAACTTAATAATGGGACTTGGACTTGGGCAGGGAACTGGCCCTGGGCAGGTTCTTTTTCTACTAATGAACGAACTGCTGTCACTGCTCAAATTATCCAATCTTGGCTAGAGGTACAACCCTATGCAAAAGCATCCCCTCAACTCATATCTCCTAATACACCTGTTGTTTACGATCATAGCTGGTCTTATTCTCTGGACCCTCAAGTATCTATTTCATCTTTCAGGTGGAATGTTATTGATTATATTCTTCCTAGTCTTCCTTATTGTTCCATAGACATCACTAATAACTGCAATGAAGACCTTAATAATAACAACATTGTTGACCCAAATGAGATAATCTGGGACTTCACCACTACTGACTTAAACCAAACTTTCTCTTTCACCTATACTCAAGATGTCGCTTGGGGTGAAATTAAAAAACAAAAAATCACCCTACAAACTATAGATAATCTAGGTCGTATCGTTGAAGACTCAGACTCCGTTGAAATCAAAATCTCTAAATTTAACCATGCCCCTATCGCTGTACCTAATACCTATACAGCATATAATAAAGCCCCCTTAACTCTTGATGCTTCTAATTCCTACGACTCAGATATTTCTCAATCACCATTTCCTGGGGATACTACTAGACCTCAAGGTATTCAAGACTCTATCACCGAAATCTCTTATGATACTGATCGTGATGGTGTTTATGAAACAATATCTAATCCTATCACTATAACACTAAATACTACACTTGATAAAATCACCATCCCTTTTAAAGTCTGTGATGACGGTCAATGGACTAATTTATGTAAAGATGATATTGAAAATAAAGACTGCTCTCTATGTAGCTACTCTTCTATGACTATAAATGTCTTACCTAACACCCTACCTCCTATTATCTCTACTGAAACTAATCTTGTTTATACAAGTGATAATATTCTTATTGACCTTAGTGGTACAACTGACCCAGAAAACTTAAATGTCACTACGATAGGTGAAATTATATTCGGTAATGGCACTCTAACTAAAGTTAATGACCTCTTATATACCTATACACCTAATGGTGATGGTTTTAGAATAGACTCTATAAAAATTATAGCTACTGACGAGGGTGGTTTATATAGTGAAAAGACTATATATATTGAAATCCCTAATATACCACCTGCTATATCTAATCCTAATATAGAACACCTTAATTTACCTCCTATTGTCTTAGATGTAGTAAATACTGAAATAGGTAATGGGTGGTATAAAGTAGATATATTTGCTACACCTAATCCTATTGTTAAAATTAAAGCTAGTGTAGATATTTATGACTATGATCTATTCTTATCTACTGATTTTATATATCAAGGGAATGTATATCACTTTGAAACAAGTCCTTATGAAACAGAGTATCTTGATTCTATGGGAAGTGGTTTATTTAGTGTAGACAGTAGTGATGGTGTAGATATAAGCACTTTAGATATACCTTTTAGTAATTTACCTTTAGCTACTTATTTATCCTATACAATAGATATAAACACAGATGGCATTATAGAAGTATTTAATGGCAGTCTTAATACATATACCTATAAGACAAACACTGACTTTACTGATATAGATATTAAGGTGAAAGACAACTTAGGTTTAGAGAAGGTAATAACGGAGTTATTTAACACTAGAAATGAATTACCTATAATAGAGGGTGTCCGTATAATAAAAAGTGATTGGCAAGTCTTATTTATTATAAATGCTACTGATAAAGATAGCTTAACCTATACTTTAGAAACAGGTGATGGTGCTGTATTAAACAATAATGATGGTATCTTTTTATATAACTATACTGACTATAACACCTATAATCCTATTGTAAAAGTAACAGATAGTCGTGGTGGGGAAGTTTCTTTAACTCTTGAAGAAATCTCATATAGAGAAAATCTAGCCCCTGTTATAAACAATATCACTACCTTAGTCGGTTATGGTGGTTTAGTCAGTTTTATCGTAGAAGCTACTGATGAGGAACAATGGTCTTATTCTATATATAAAGATGGAATTGAACTTATAGGTGATATTATAAAATTAAATTACTCACCTAACCCTCAAAATGTAGTAGTAAGAGTAGAAGATATACTAGGAAAATATAGTGAAATGGCTATTTCAGTGGTCACTGCGGACACCCCCACCGAAGTCACTCTAAATCACTTTAAAGGTCAAGATGTCTATATATTCTTATGTAATGCTATTGATAGAGATACTAGTCTCTTAACTTATATATGGGAAGTAGATGGACAAATTGTTAATGAAACATCTAATAATTTAATACAGCCTTTAGATATATTGACTAATCATATTGTCTCCGTAAGAGTTATAGATACATGGTCAAGTATAGAAGTTATAGAAAGTGTAGAAATACTAGGTGAAAATAATCCTAGTATTACATCTGTAAATGAGATAGTAGAAGCTGGTGGTTATATAGAACTAAGAATAGAATCAGATGCTACAAATTATATTGTAGACTGGGGTGATGGTGTTATAAATAATCTCACTACTCATATATATAGTCATATAGGCACATATACTTTAAAGGTGAAAGGTTATAAGAATAACTTAGAATCTAATGAGATTGTAAAAGATATTATTATCACAGATAGAGAACCTACACTAGATAACCTATATGTAAATCAAATAGGAAATACAGCTTGGATTGAAGTCTTTGTAAATGAGTCTGATACTGAAGACTTAAGATATAGTTTTGATTTAAATAATGACGGCACATGGGAATATGAGAATAGGAGAAGTAATAGGACTACCTATTTACTTAATAGAAGTGGAGTATATACAATATCGGTGAAAGTATTAGATACTTGGTCAGGTGTAGAAACTACATTTATAGAAACTTTTGAAATAGAAGAGTGGGAAAATGGGGTGGATAATATACAAGTATCTGAAGGTGATTGTGTATGGTTTAAGGCTGAGGGTTTAAGTGCAGTTAAAGTAGATTATGCTAGATGTTCTAATAATGAGAATAATGGAGATATGGCATATACATGGAGAGTCAATGGTGAAGACTTGTATGGTAGTGAAATAGGTTATGTATTTGAAGATGATGGGATTTATGATATATCATTAAACCATAATGGTGTAATATCAAGAATAAGAGTTCATGTAGAGAATGTAGCACCTGAATTTATAAGTGTGCCTGATAGTGTAGTAGTAGCAGGTAATAAGTATAAATATGATATAAGGGTGGTAGATAAAGGAGCGACTGATACAATAGAAGTTTTATTAGGTCAAGGTGCACCTACTACAATGGAATTAAAGACAAGTGTAGAAGAGGGGGCATGGTCTTTAGAATGGGAAGTGGCAGATAATTTAGGTGGTGGTGAAGCTAGTATAGTCTTAATAGCAGAAGATACACATAGAACAGAGGGTTATGTCACAAGAGATGGTGGGAGGACAGAACAGAGATTTAGAATAAGGATATTGAATAAAAACATAGTAGTTCAAGATAAAGGAGTGGAAGACTATAAGGTAGAAGATAGAGATTATAGAGTAGAAGAGAGAGATAATAGGGTGGTGGAGAAAGATTATAAAGTTAAAGATATGGGAGTTCAAGATTCTGTGATAACAGATGATTTGAATTTAAGTAGATTTAGGGGAAATCCTAGTGGGTGTAATAGTAAAACTTTAACACTAGGAATAGAAATGGTAATATTGTTATTATATTTCATTCTGAGGAAGAAAAGATGTACATGATATTACCTTGTGAAGTTATAAAGTTAAGTGTAGATGGTCTATATGAAGATAAGATATATCAGCCTTTAATAATAGAAGATGGTATTGATTATAATGTAGTTAAGACACCTGATTTGATTTTAGAGGTGTGGTGTGGGAGTAATAGTTATATTTATGCTGAAGAAGAATATGTATTCTTTAATAAGATTACAAGTGAATATATGGTAGTTCCATTTGATAAGGTGAAATATCAATAAAAGAGATAAACCAAGAGCATGATAATTAGAGTTGCCATAGTAAAATAGAATAAGGGTAAGAAATCTAAATTAGGATTTTCTTTAACATATAGTATAAAAGTACAGCTTACATTTACATTAATGTCAAAATAGCCACTTGTTTGGTTTTTATCTAATATAAGCATAGTAGAATGTTCAAATTCTACATAATCAGGTTCTCTACTTCTAAATAGAGTCTTCCAAGCAGTTTCATTACCATAAAAGAAGTAAGCTAATTGAATATCTGAAAGAGATAAAATATAATCCATATCTTTTTTAGCGCAGTGTCTTATATGGTAAGTCCTAACAATAGTTATTCTTGTATAACCTGTGAGGTTATAATTTATATGGTGGGGGGTGTAGAGAATTTCTTCTTGTCTAGATTCAGCTATTATTTTTATATTCATGATATATCTCCTTTATTATAAGGGGGAGATATAATATAGATATAGTATCGTTCCCAACGGGATTTGAACCCGTGTTACCGCCTTGAAAGGGCGGTGTCCTGACCGAGCTAGACGATAGGAACTTAAAGAATGTAAGTGAGAGATTTGAACTCCCATCACCATAAGTGGCATTTTTACAAGTTAAAATAACTTACATTCTCCATTGTTTTTCAACTCAACCAAACAAATAATTGCCCCTTTCAGAAGAAAGGTAAAAACTAAAAGGGATTCATTTGATCAAATAGTTTATACCATAATTATCTTAGGGACTCAAATAAAATTTACATGATATTGTTGATATATTTAATCTCTTTAGGTTTCAC